>ODAJ011939110.1_pt1 | contig 15425 bp, 13 predicted proteins | sample 1539241 | NCBI WGS metagenome assembly ODAJ01 (sample SAMN02144231, study PRJEB22623) | gut metagenome | biome: sheep rumen | host: Ovis aries | place: New Zealand
CCATTCCGAACAGAGAAGTTAAGCCCGCCTGCGCCGATGGTACTGCAATGCAATGCGGGAGAGTAGGAAGCCGCCTCCTTTTTTTCAAGATGAAGCCCTGTTATCAGTAACGATAGCAGGGCTTTTTGGTCTTCAAGCTAGCTGCCAATATATCTTGGCTTTATCTTCTTCAAACTCGTCAATACTGTATTCATCCTTGCGTCTTTATCGTTGATGTTAATAGTGAGCGGAAAGTAAACATCAATCTATCGGATTCTTTTCATCTTTTCTCATATCCTTTTACAGCGTCAATGAGAATTTCCTTAAGATAATTAGCAGCCTTTTCCGGCGATAGGATTGTTACACCATTGCCATAGCTCATGAACACAGAAAACATCTCACGATTGATGACAACGTCTATCTGGAACACACAACTGCCATCAGCATTTTCTTTCAGCAGCTTTTGTGACGGGTGTAGGGGCTTTGTTTCGATATACCTACGTGTCGTGGGGGATGCCCAAAATGTAACGGTGTATGGTTTGGCACCAACAGGCTTAGTCACTCCAATGATGTCGTCGAAATAATGTTCAGTATCGAAATCAGGATTCTCCCGCCAAGGAGTGCCCTCAGCAACCCCGACGCTGACAATGCGGTCGAGGGCAAGCGTCTCGAGAGCCATATCCTCACATTTTGATGCGAACAAGAACCAGCGGTTGCGGAACTCTTTCAGCAGATAGGGATAGACCGTTATCTGCAAAGCCTTTTCTGCTTTGTATGGACGATAGCTTATCTGAATAGTCTGCTGACAGGCAATGTGGTTATAGAGGGGATTAAGCAGACGCAATCCCTGCAAATCAGACACACAGTCGAAGTGAATAATGGGCTTCCTGTGCTTCTGTGTGATGGCAAGACGGTCTTGAAGACGGCTCACCACATCGGCAACCTCAGAGAACTGGTCAAAGTCCTGCAGTTGACGCAACATGTCAACAGCCTCCTGCATCAGCTGGTAATCGTTCTGAGACATAGGCATGTTCATGATGCTGTAATCAGGGTCGCTATACCTATAATACTTATTATCATAGACCTCTATAGGGGCATAATAGCCTAATTTGTCGGACCGCATCATCTGAAGGTCACCCTGTACGGTACGCAGGCTTACTCCCTTGCTGATACCCTCCATGTCGTAAAGCGCATCACAGCAGGCATCCACCAAGTCTTCTATGGTCCATCGACGATAGCGGTTACGCAGACAGTTGTCAATGGTCTTGTAGCGAATCAAAGCGTTCTTGTTTGCTGGCATAATTGCTCGTTTCATAAAAAATTTGCTGCAAAAATACGATTTTTTTCCGTTACGCAAAAAGATTGCGGAACGATGTTGTACCTTTGCACCAGAAATCAAGAAAAAGCGTTCTTTTCGGAATGAATATGGGTAAGTAGCTCAGTAGGTAGAGCACCGGACTGTTAATCCGTAGGTCGAGGGTTCGAACCCCTCCTTTCCCGCAATAGCAATAGTTCATGTAGCTCAGTAGGCAGAGCAGCTGGCTGTTAACCAGCAGGTCGTGGGTTCGAATCCCTCCATGGGCGCTAAACTTGGAAATGAGAACAGCGATGGAGAAACTGAAGATATTTGCAAAGACCATTGAAGAAGTCGCACTCACTCAGATTCATGCAATGAACGAGTGTGAGGCATATAGCGACTGTGTGGTACGCATCATGCCCGATTGCCATGCAGGCAGCAGTTGCACCATCGGCACAGTCATCAAGACGGAAGGACGTGTGGTGCCCAACACCGTCGGTGTCGATATTGGCTGCGGCATGCTGGTGGCTGAATTTGGGCAGATTGAACTGGATCTTCAGAAACTTGACGAGGTTGTAAACACATTCATTCCGTCAGGATTCAACATCCACGAAACACCAGTGGCAGCATTTGAAGGTCTGAGCCAATTGCGTTGTCAGAGAAGTATCGACCAAGAGAAGGCTCTGCGTGCCATTGGCACACTGGGCGGCGGCAACCACTTCATTGAGGCGAACAAAGATGCAGAAGGGAATGCCTATATCGTCATCCATTCAGGAAGCCGAAACTTAGGCGTCAAGGTCTGTGGTCACTATCAGCATCTTGCCGTAAAGGAGCGCACTGACAACTCAGCAGTGGTACGTACCTTGGTTGAAAGACTAAAGGGCGAGGGCCGTCGTCGCGAAATCTCAGAAGAAATCATGAAAGTGGAGCGTCCAAATGTTGTTAAAGAACTGGCATGGATTTCAGGCGAGACACTTGACGACTATCTGCACGATATGACCATCACGCAGCAGTATGCCCAGCTAAACCGCGAAACCATGCTTCACATCATCTGTCAACGGATGGCCATTACGCCTCGCAGCGTCTTCCACACCATCCATAACTACATCGACATCAGTGATAAGGATGTGATTCTCCGTAAGGGTGCTGTGTCAGCTAAGAAAGGAGAACGGTTGATTATTCCAATGAACATGCGTGATGGCTCGCTTATCTGTGTGGGAAAGGGGAATGACGACTGGCTGTTCTCAGCGCCACATGGAGCGGGACGCTTGATGAGCCGCCACGATGCAAACCAGACTATCACGCTGGAACAGTTTCAGGCATCTATGAAGGGAATCTATTCAACCTCCATCTGTAGGGAAACTATCGACGAAAGCCCTATGGCCTACAAACCTATGCAGGAAATCATTGAATGTGTCCAACCTACGGTGGATATTCTGAAAATCATCAAACCTTTATATAACTTCAAGGCAAAGGGATGACAGTGTTGTCATCCCTTTGCCTATTTGGGAGTCATATCAAAGTAACCATCAATCTATCGGATTATACCGACCACCATTCAATTTTTCCTGCTTCGCAGACTTCTGGAGGGGTCATCTTTTCACTCTTCACTTTTCACTTAAGCGAAGCGCACATCACCCTATGGTTGGTCACTGACATAAACTTCACCTTACTACAGCCGTGTCGATTTCCCCACCTGCCGCGGACCAGCCAGCACCTGCATGAACTTTCTGGGCTCTAATATGCGCTCTTTCAGCGTATTGAATTGCTTGCGAACATAAACCATTTTACTCGGATTAAATGTCATTTTTTACTCATTTCTTGTTGCAATTTTACTCAAATCACGCTGCAAATTTACGCATTTTATTTTATTTGGCAACAAAAAACTCATAATTTTTACTTATTCATACATCATCCCTTTCTTTCCGGTAACTTCTGTAAACTGCAGCCATTTCCTCGTCATCACATGACTCTGCCATCCTGTCGAATTTCATTCTCGATGCCATTGACCCACGAGACATCGTGGCGGCTTCTACCAACCGTGCCGTCTTATACCCGCTCTCGAACGGAACACTGATGCCGTTGGTCATCTTCGACAATTCCTTGTACCAAGGCTCGTCCGTAATGGTCACCGTGTCAATCTTGATCTTCTTCCGGGCAGCTTTCTCCGCTTCCTTGTGCCAGTCTATCTGGTTGCCAACGACATAATCCTCATAGGTATATCCCAACGGATGAGGATTGGCATCAGAAATCAGGAGTATGGCCTTCGTCGCATCATCTCGCCAAGGCGTTTCCTCTACTATCTTCTTGATGACCAGCTCGTAGAACTCATCGCCATCGCCGCCACTGGTGTCCTTCGTCTCACGGACGAACTTGATGATGTCGTTCTCGTTGGCAGTGGGCATCAGACACTGGTAGGCATTGCCAAACTCCGATGCATTTTTCATGTCGCAGTAATCGCCAAAGGCCACGATGCCCAGGCGCAGATTCTCATTGTCCTTGAACAACCGGGGAACAAGTTCAGCCACCTCCTTGCGCACAGCACCGATATAGGCAGCCATCGAACCCGTCGTGTCGAAGGCTATCACCATGTCGAGCACACCTATGTCCTTGGGAGCCACCTTGTTCAAGGACTTTTCATCCTTTGCTCCCTCCGTTTTCACATCCTCCACTTCCACGGTTGTCTTGACAGTCGTCTCTACCGTGGTCTTCACGTTCTTCTTTCCAAAAATGTCTTTCAGTGCCATAATCTTTACTTTTTTGAATTGTTTACCTTTAATGCTATAAAAGAGCGGGAAGTAACCATCAATCTATCGGATTCCCTTACTTGCATATTATCAGGACATCTATAATCCAAGTGATGTCCTCAATATCCCAAGCGCCATCTTTGTCGATTGTGGAAGGGCCGGATATTTGATGGACCAGGGAATACTTTGGCATAGATACATGACAATATCCAACTGTGCATCTGCGAAACTTCCGGCTTTTCCACTTCCTGCTGGGCGCAAGACAATATCATACTCCCATACTTCATACTCATGACTGGAAGGGTACATATAACCTACCACTCCCAAGCCGTTTACCGAGATGTCATACACCACCGATTCATTGCGGAATGCTCTTTTGAAATCAAAAATCGAATACCATACCTTTCGAGGATACGGACTATCTTTGAAGTCTTTTATCAGTCCATTGAGACTGTCCATATAGCCTTTGACATCTGGCAGGCTATCAGCATGTTCTACCTTATAATTGACTATTGCATTAAGTATAGGAAAAACCTTTTTCATGATGCTGTCATCACCTGCTATCCATTGCCTGAGTTCCAATGGATACAAGCCACAGTTGCTGCCAAATGTCCAGTAGATGCAAAGCGCGAGCTTTGAACTGGTACGCCCAAACATATAAAAGTGCCCTTCACTCAGCAAGTCAGAGAAATCATAAAACTTCTCCACTATATTTGCAATGGTCTTCGGGTCGTTATGAATAGGATAGCTAAAGTACCTGATGCCATACTCGTCACAACGAGCCCTGAACTTCTCTGAAGGATAGTCATACCGTAGGTCAATTATCTGAGAGATACCAGACCTCCGTAGTCCTTCCCACACCTCTTTGGGACTGTCCTGGGATAGTTTGTCTCCATAGAATCCCCCATATACGCTGACCATACCTTGTAAGACAAGAGGAAGCGCATCACGCCAACTCTGTCGTTCATACGATTCCATCATATCCTGTAGCCCTCTAAGTTCCTTATCCATAACTCTTGAATAATTGTAATCCTACACCTTTATGATATAACGATTGTCAAGTAACCATATTTCTATCATCCGTAATCATCTAAAACTCCAATCTAAATCCTTTTGACTTCATCTCCTTGTATTTGTCTGGATTGAACCTGTAGTGGACGGGGACTGTTCTCTCTGCATCTTTGGGACGGTCGCCAGTCTCTTCCAAGATGCCCAGCTTCAGCATCTTGTTGGCAAAATCACACAGTCCGTAGTGGCCGACGGACATGGATACTCATACGTATAAACACCTTTCGTTGTTTCCATGCCTTGCTTAATTATGAAGCAAAGATACGAATATAATCTGAAACCACCAAACTTTTTGAGTGAATTCTACGCAAAAAGATAAGATTCGTTCGATAAAGTCAGGTTAAGCCCTCAGTTTTACATTCTCTTCTGCCTCATGGCACATTATTTCCAGTTCACACTACAGTGACTTCATCCGTAAACCTATGATTTATCATTGGTAAACCTATGGTTTATTATCCGTAAACCTATGGTTTATCCTTCGTAAACCTATGATTTATGACTCGTAAGTCTATGGTTTGGTTCATCGACATTCGTGGCCGAGCGGCAAATGCGGCCGCGCGGTGGCTGAACGGATTTTCCTCGCGCGTGCGCGATAGTAATATATATTTACCTTGCCCCTATATAGGGGCAATATATATATATAAAATCGCGTGCGCGCGAAGAAAGGCCTTCTTCATTCTTCACTCTTCCCTCTTTGTTCTTCCCTCTTCGTTCTTCCCTCTTCCCTCTTCCCTCTTCGTTCTTTCCTCTTCATTCTTCCCTCTTCCCTCTTACCTTCCCTCTCTTTTCCTTTCTTTTTTTTCATTTTTTTTCGTAAAAAAGTTTGGAGGAATCAAAAATAATGTTTATATTTGCACCGTCCCAACGCCGAGACCGCTGTTTTCGGACTGCGGTGAAGGGTAGGGATACATATATGGAAAGGCGTTTACAGGCGCTTTGTTCTTTGACGTACCGAATCTAGCAAATTCACCAAATCTGTCACAGAACCAAAGCAACAGTAGATGTTCATTATGGGATATGTAAAGTCATGTCCATGTTGTACCTATTTCCATAGGTATTAATATTGGCATAACAACATATTTCGGCGTGGGCTCTGCGTTGCTCGTTCTTGACAGAATGGCAATGCTAGAGCCAAGGTACGTGGGACGAGTGACAGGAAGACTCCCACGCTTTTGTGTATTCTGTATACATTCTGCGTGAAATCCATAAAGGTTAACAGAATAATATCAAAATGAATATACAAATGGCTACTAAGAAATTTTTCTTTATTATCATATTACAGTTGTTTCTCTTTTGGCCTGTAATGGCACAAAGCGCCAAAACCGTTGAGGTAAAAAAGGCTGGAACTCTTTTTGAGCTATTATCAGAAGAGGAGAGATTAGGATTGCACGAATTAACCGTCATAGGCAATCTTAATAGTCAGGATATGATAGTTCTTAGGCATATGGCAGGAGCTAAAGATAAAACTGATTCTATCCTGTGGACGGGTAGCCTAAGGATATTGGATTTAAGCAAGGCCTCATTCGTAAATGACAAAAAACCATTTTTTAAAATTATAGCACCCAGAGAATTTTCTATTTCGATAGACGTGAAATACAAGGTTCGTAGAATAAACAAGCGTACAGGTGAAAGTACCGTTATGTCCCACGAGGAATACATGGAAGAATTGAACGACAGAGTTAACAGCAATTCTTCACGCATGCTTAATGGAACAAATGTTGGAAAAAAACCTAACAGAATTGAAAATCTACACCCCGAGAAACGTACAATTCATTTAAATGAAATAGATAAAGAAATGTGGAAGGAAATAAAGAATTGGAAGCTGAATGTTCACTCTGACTATTATTTAGATTATCAAGAGGAAGATTCAACATTCTATCTTTTCTGTACTATGGCAAAGAAAAAATTATCTTCTTGTATGTTTTATAATTGTGTTCTATTAGAACGAGTTGTTTTCAGTTCAAATATAGAATATATAGGAAACAATTGCTTCCAGAATTGTGCTTCTTTGCAGACAATAGAAATACCAAAGCGTGTAGAAAAGATTGCACCAAGCGCATTTAAGAAAACGCCTAATCTGAAAAATGTATACATTAGTAAAAAACCTGCAAATAAATTTTTGGAATTGGATGATGAATTAATTATTGGAAAATTCTTTAGTAGTTCATCTCCAGACGTAACGATAGAGAGGTATTAATGACAAATGTGTAAACTAATAATTAAAAACAATAAACTATGAGATGTAATAATTGTGGATATGACAATGATGCGAGCGTAAGGGTATGCATCAAATGTGGTCATCAGCTACAGGGAAATGATGGTGGTTATGTAGGTAATCCTTACCAAGGTGTTTATGTGCCAAATAATTATGGTGGTGCCCAAGGGCAATCTCCCAAGGCTACAGTGGTTGGTCCTTACGGAGGACACGAGCCTTCGCCTAAAGCTACAGTTATCGGGGTTGCAGGTATGGCCGGTGCACCAATGGCATCCGAAGTTCAGCCGCATCCCACACGAATTGCTAACGAGTTTGGACATCAGTCAGCTCAGCCCTCTCAAGTAAGCAGTGAGACGCGTCCTTGTCCTACTTGTGGCTACCCTGTTCTAAAGGAGTTCTCCAACTGCCCCAGCTGTGGAACAGCAATGAACACTCCACCGCCTGTTGTTTCAAAGCAGCCTACAGAAGAACTTCTGTCTCCGCGCGACATTACGTTGACATGTGACCATTGTGGTAAAGAGGTGCCAGCTAATTTTGCATTCTGCCCTTATTGTGGAGAAAAAATTCAGGCCAAGACTGTCTTCCGCCGTCGTCACCATATAGAGCCTCCCAAACCAAAATGCTCATTGACTACGATACCTGAAGAAGACGAACAGCGAGAAGCAGTAAGCAATAAGTACGAGGGAACTTCGGTGACGCTATGCCGTGATAATACAGAGCCGTCGAACCGTTCCATTACGACAAAGGAACAAGCTGAGTTGATCAATGAAGACGGGAAATGGTATATTCTTAATCGTAGCGGGCTCTATTCCACGGCCGTTGAGGCAAACCGCAAAATAGAGATACAGACAGGTGACGTCGTTGTTTTAGGCGACAGGAGATTCAAGTTTGAGACCGAGTAGTCATAGTAAGAACGCACTCGAGTATGAGTAACTATCAGGTTGTCGATAGATGTGACTTCCAACCGGGTCAGTCGATAAACAATCGCTATACGGTAAGGAAAACCCTCGGTGAGGGTTCTTTTGGCGTGGTTTATCTCGTGGAAGACTATCAGCGTGCTACCTTTGCTTTGAAGCTGTTGCGGCTTTGGGAGGTACCATCTGAGATACGTCAGCCATTAATGGACCGTTTCGATATGGAGTATAGGACGGGTCAGATTCCCTGTGAGAATCTTGTCCAGTCTTTAGACCACGGCAAGGTGGGCGGTAATCCTTTCATCGTTATGGAGTTTTGTCCCGGTGGCGACCTGCAACCCGTGCTGGGTAAGCAAGATTCGAGACAGGTACAAATTTGCCGTGACATTCTGACCGGACTCAGTGCACTGCATACTTGCGGTAAAGTCCATAGAGACCTGAAGCCAGAGAATGTGCTATTTAAGCAGGGAGGGATTGCAGCACTTACCGATTTTGGAATAGCCGGTGACCGTACACACCGTATGACGCAGCGCAACATCTTTGGTAAACCCAACCAGATATTTGGCACATACGCCTATATGCCCCCAGAACAAGTCAACCGTACGCGTGGTGGAGCCACCGTACTGCCGACTACCGATATTTTCTCTTTCGGTGTGCTGCTTTATCAACTCCTAACTGGTGACCTTCCTTTCGGGGTGTTAGAGTCTCATAATGACATAGCCGAGTATCAGATTAAGGCGAAGAACGGCACTTGGAACCGAGGCCGTCTGCGTTCGCTACCTGACGGTGAGCGCTGGCTTCGAATCGTAGAGGGTTGTTTGAAGCCCGACTTCAGAGAACGCATCCAATCGGTCAACGATATCATGCGTTTGTTGCCTCATGTCGAATCTCCCCGCTATGTACTGCAGCAGTCACCCCCTGTGGTGCCGTTAGTACCGGTGATTCCCACACCACACTATGTATCATCGCAAGATCTGAAGCGTCAGGGTCATGGTTATCAGCTACGGGTGATGCAAGGTGAAGAGTATGGGCGTATCTATGACCTCAGTGAAATGCTCAGGCGCGGTTTGAGGTCATTTACCATTGGTCGTCAACTTGATAATGACATTTACATCAAGTCGGACTTTACAGACTTTCTCTCTCGCCATCATTGTACCATTGAAGTGGGCGAAGGACAGTGGAGAGTGCGTGACGGTCAGTGGAGAAAAGACAGCTGCCGGTGGGAGGAGTCGCGCAATGGAACGTTTGTCAACTCTCGCCCGGCCAGTAACTTGGGGTATTACCTACAGATGGGAGACATCATAGCCATAGGCGATGTTACCTTAAGATTTGAACATTATTAACTTTTAAACTATAAATATTATGCAAGGACAAAATGCTTACAAACGCACTGTAGCCGGCTCGGTAGGAGCAGGTATGGGTGCAATCTTTAATGGTTCCGGACGTACATATTACATTCTGGAACACAAAACCACTTCGAAGTACCACAATGCAGGAGAGTCGCAGAAGATTATTATCGACCAGATAGAAATTGGTCGTGACTCTTCTTGTCAGGTGCGGTACGACGAATCGTTCGAAACAGTTAGCCGTAAACATGCCGCCATTGTTCGTGACGGTCAGAACTGGCAGTTAGTACACCTCTCAACGGCTAATCCTACGCTAGTTAACGGTCGTCCTATACAGGGCAGCTATTACCTGCAGAGCGGTGATGAGATTCAGCTCTCAGTTGGTGGCCCCCGTTTAGGCTTTATCGTTCCTCAGGGTAAGCAGGCGCTGACTTCCAGTATTCGTCTTACCGAGCGTATGAACCTCTTCCGGCAGCAAGCACTTGCTCCATACAAGCGCTGGCTATGGATACTTGCCTCTCTGCTTGTTTTGGCCATTGCCGCTGGAACCTATGTTACTTGCACTCAGCAGAAGCAACTCGACGACCAGCAGGAACAGATTCTTATGCAGACTGAGATGCTGAACGCCCAGAACGACTCGTTGGAGGCTCTGAAGCAGCAGTATTTAGACATTCTGAAGAAGGATCCTAACAACGAGCAGGCACGCAGAATGGCTGCCGACATTAACATGCAGCAGCAGCGCATACGCAGTCGCATTATCTACATTAACCGTCCTGACTATCGACCTGACAGAGACGAACTACCAGCACCGACCCCAACACCTTTACCTGAGCCAGAGCCTGCCCCTGCTCCCGCTCCTGCACCAGGTGCTAATAGCGATGCTCGTGGTTACTACGGCAGTATCTATCGTATCATTGTAGAAAGCATTACCATTGAATTGCCTGATGGAAGTTCACGTCCGTCGAACCTCAGCACCAGCAAGATTGACTGTGGTACCGGCTTCATAACTCCGAGTGGCGCCTTTGTTACTGCTCGTCAGAACATTCATCCTTGGATTTATGTTGACGGTAAAGAGCCTGCAGACAATTGGCGTAAGCGCTTGGCTGTGCTTTATGCATTAGGATGTGACATTATTATGAATTATTCAGCTTATAGCACTGATGGTACGGCACAACGTCTTCAGTTCAGTAGCCGTGACTTTGAGTTCACGCAGGGTGGTGATATCAAGACAGCCCACTTCACCATTACAGAGGAAGAGCTGACGTATTATGAAGGTCTTGGTCTGACGGGTGTCGTTATAGACAGAAAACAATTGCTGAAGGAAGGTATTGACTTTAAACATTCCACTTCTTCCGGCCGTGCATGGGTTGCACTTCCTGGAACAGGTCGTGTGGGTATTCCGACTGATGCCGGTGCTTCAAACAGCATTGCAGGTGGTACAGAGCTTACTGTTGTTTATTACAGCAGTTCTAATGTTCGTGACCTGGCCTCTGTGGCCCAGTACCAGACTGTTCACACCCAAAATGCCGATACCCGGGGTGGCACAATTGTCCTACAGAACGGCCTCAGCAGATCCGCATTCGGCGCTCCTGTGTTTATGAGAGAACCTGACGGCTCACTCTATGTCGTAGGTATGTATGTTGGCGGCACCCGTGTCGTTCCTATTCGCAGTCTGCCTTAATCAATAGTATGTTTATTAAAATAATGACAAGTATGAAAGCAAAAAGCATAAAGCAAATAGCAGTCATAGCAGCCGTGGCACTCTTCACGGCTGGTATGACTACGGGTTGTGCCACGAAGAAAGTAACTCGTACAGATTATACGCGTACAACCGTTCTAGACGATGACGATGCTCCTCTTAAGCCTTGGGTCAACTGTACAGTGTGTGATGGTAAGGGAACCTGTAAGCGCTGTAATGGTACAGGCAAAGTCCAGAATCAGAACTGTATCACTTGCAACGGAACGGGGAAATGTTCCGTCTGTGCCGGTGAGGGAGGCTATCGCTCAGAGTAACACGTTATAATCATTATTCTAAATCGTATTTATGTCAGAATTGAAATTCAAGTTAGCAGCAGGCACCAACGTTGGACTCGTTCGTCAAAACAATGAGGACAATTTCATCGTGTGTCCTGACTTGAGCAGTCAAGATTGGCTCATTCCACAAACCGATGAATTCATCGACCTTGGTGTTCATGGAGCACTGCTCGTTGTTGCCGACGGTATGGGCGGAATGAATGCTGGCGAAGTGGCATCTGCTTTGGCTGTTGATACTATTCAGGAGCTGTTCTCACCTGATGCTATATCGGCAGTCGTCGCAGATAGCAGAGCCATTCAGGACTTCATGGTGAGCGTGGTGAAAGCTGCCGACTTGAAAATTCTGAACCGAAGCCAGACCGACAGCAGTACCCAAGGCATGGGTACTACTGTCGTTATGGCCTGGCTTTTGGGTCAGCGGGCGTATGTGTGTTGGTGTGGCGACAGCCGCTGTTATGTGTATAACAAAGACCGTGGATTGATGCGCTTGTCACGTGACCACTCGTTCGTTCAAGAATTGGTGGATAAAGGCGAACTCCTGCCGGAGTATGCCAGTGCCCATCCGCTTTCAAACGTTATTACGCGCTGTTTAGGCAATGAGGGACGACGTGCTGAGCCAGAAACTCGTGTCTATGAACTTTATGACGGCGATACCATCATGCTTTGCAGTGATGGTTTGTGCGGACTCTGTCAGGATGATGTTATTGCAGATGTCATTCACGAGTTCAGTGAAAAACCCATAGAGTGTAAAAACGAATTAATATCGATGGCTTTGGCTCATGGTGGTCACGATAATGTGACCGTAGCCATTTCTTCCGTTTCGCTCCCAGAAGAGAAAAGTATTGAGGAAACAAGCAAAGAAGCTGCTGTAACCAAAGAGAAACCAGCATCTGATTCTGGTCAACCATCTTCTGACTCCGCGCTTCAGACTGATGATGAAGAGAAGAATGCCAATAAGGACGATACACCTGCTGAAGACGATAAAAAAGCCGCAGCCGGAGAGGAAGTCCTGCCAGCTGACGATGGCGAGCAATCTGCCGATGATAATGAAGAACCGGCATCTGACAGCTCACAGTCTGGCGATGACAGCTCGCAGCCTGGTGCTGATGCAGAACAGCCCAACCCCGTTGAGTCAGAAAAGACGCCAGAAGAAAACAAGAAGGAAGAACTCTCTACGACATTGCGCAACGGCCCTGTAAAGAAAAGCCGCAAGGGATGTTGGACGTGGATTCTTGTAATGCTCATTCTTGTGACTTGTTGCTATATAGCCTTTACCCCGAGCTGTGCACCAGTACGCCAGCAAATTAAGAATACCTATAATACGATTTATCAAAAAGTTAACACTTATTTCAATAGAACCGGTGAAGATGGAACTATTTAACGGAAAGTATCAGCAGGAACTTCTCATAGGGCGCGGTGCCTTCTCTGAAGTTTGGAAAGTGACCGATGTTCAGACAGGAGTCACACAGGTTTTAAAAATCTACACACCTTCAGCTGCCATGGGTGATAATGGCATGGAGATGATGAAGCACGAGTTTGCACTGATGGCCAATACCAACCATCAGAACCTGTTGCGGCCGCTTTACTTTGATGTATGTGATAATAGGCCATATCTTGTCCTCTCATATTGCAAGAATGGAAACATCAGCAGTAAGGTGGGGCGCTTCTCCGAGCGTGACGCATGGAAGTTGTTGCGCGATGCTGCCAGCGCATTAGCCTATCTGCATGAACAGACACCACCTATAGTCCATCAAGACATTAAGCCTGCAAATATCCTGATAGCAGATAACGGCTCGTACATGCTGACAGACTTTGGCGTAAGCACCAAGGCTAAGACGACCATGGCTCAGGAAAGTGACGAAGAGAAGATGCTTCAGTCTGCAGGTACATTCCCCTACATGCCCCCTGAAAAATTCACCGACAACAACCTGCCCATCATGGCCAGTGACATTTGGTCACTTGGAGCCACTACTTTCGAGATGCTGACAGGACAGTTACCTTTCGGCAACGATGGCGGCTTGCTTCAGCGTATGGGCAACGAAGTACCAGATCTTCCTGGTGATTACTCGCAAGACCTGAAAGACACCATTAAGAATTGCATGGCCAGTGAGCCATGGTTAAGACCAAAAGCTGAGGATTTGGAAAATACAGCTGTCCAGATGCTTAGCACAATGCCAACACTTCAGCCGTTCCAGAAAACGGCTACACCTGCTCCAGAACCCGAGATTCGGCCTCAGCCCATCAGGTTTAACGAACCGGAGCCTGTTACAGGCCCCCCTGTAATAGAGCCTGTTCCCCCCGTGGCTCCGCCCACCCCTTCTTGGCAGGAAGAGGTTCCTGCTCCACACCCCGCTCCCCCAGCATGGAGTGAGCCTGTAAGGCAAGAGCAACAGCCTTACCCACCAGTGGAAGCAGATGAAGAGGAAGAGCAGCCCTCAGGCTCCTCGCTCACTTTCTGGCTTATCGTTGGCCTTGCCGCCATATTAAGCCTCATCGTTGGAATCATCATTTCTATCACTATATAATTGCGGAATCCCCGCATAAATCCTACAGATAATAACTTAAAAGATAAAAAATATGAATACCATTAACAAAATTCGTTTTTTGCTACTTGCCATGCTAACTATGGCGGTGACAAATGTGTTTGGTCAGAGTGGTGATGATCCTACACCACCGGAAATCACTATTACTCCTACCTCTCTAAATTTTGAAGCAACAGGAGGTGAGCAAAGCGTAACAGTAACTTATGATGGAGAATGGTCTTGTGTCGCTAATGATGCATGGATAACGGCGACAAAAGCTAGTAATACCGTTATTGTTAAGGTTGGTGGAAATCCTGAAAATGGAGCCCGCAGGGGAACTATTAGTATTAAAGATGGTGATACACCTATAGGTGAAGTAGTAGTTATACAAAGAAGACCTAATTTAAGTCTTGGAACCGGCGATATACCCATTTCGTCAGAAGAGTGGGAATCTATTATTGAAGTTTTTAGTAATGTTAACTGGAAAGTTGAAGTGGAAAGCGGAAAGACTTGGATGAATGTGATACAAGGTCAAACCGGTAATGGTGTTGGAGATTTTAAGTTAAAAGCAGATGCGAATAATACGGATGCAGAGAGAAAAGTCAATATCAAAGTTATAGATATAGACAATTCTAGTATATTTAAAGACTTTACAGTTACACAATCGCCCCAAAATAGTAGTAGCTTTAGTGTTGAACCCCAAGAACTCATATTTGGAGCAGGTGGCGGTACGTTGAATTTTAGTGTTACAAGTGATATTAAATGGAAGATAACAAGTAAACCAAAGTGGATAACGACAGTCTCTCCTGGACTTAATGATGAGCAGCAAGGCAGTAAAACTGTTACAGTTACGGCTGATAAGAATAATGAGGCTATTTCACGCGAAGGAAAAATTGCAATTGAGCCTGTTGGTGGCTTTGGTGTGAATAAAATAGAAGTTATAGTTAAACAAGATAAAAAAATAAATGCTCTTGAGATTTCCCCGACTAGTATATCCTTCAACAAGGACGGTGGCAAAAAAACCTTCCAGGTATCGAGTAATGTTGAATGGGAGGCAAAGGTCACAAAGACGAGTGACGGTGACTGGCTCACAGTTACAGACGGAAGCGGCACCAACGATGGCGTTGTAAGTCTGACTGCTCCTGCTTTTACAGGTAGCCAGGCAAGAACAGCAACAGTTACGGTAACTGGTGGCGGTCTTACACGCACGGTTCAGGTCAAACAGCTTGGTGACCAGCTGTCATTGGAGGTCGCCCCGACGAGTATATCCTTCAACAAAGGAGGTGACACAAAGACCTTCCAG
>ODAJ012174530.1_pt1 | contig 15425 bp, 7 predicted proteins | sample 1539241 | NCBI WGS metagenome assembly ODAJ01 (sample SAMN02144231, study PRJEB22623) | gut metagenome | biome: sheep rumen | host: Ovis aries | place: New Zealand
GCTGTGATGACCCGGTCCGTGCACGGTCTGGTCGGCATTGGTCTGCAGGATGCAGCCCTTGTACTCGAATGGTCCCATCGGCCCTGCGGTCGACGTGGCATACTGTACGCGGTAGGTGTGGTCGTGGCAGGAGCCGGAACTGTAGGTGAAGTAGTAGATGCCGTCGCGCTTGAACACGAAGGGCGCCTCGAAGATGTCCTTCAGCTCCGTGTTGGGAATGAGGCGTTTATCGCCCAGCTCGGTGCCATTCACCTTCGTGACTCCGCAGCCGAAACCCTTGTAGATGCCCCACGTGCAGAAATAGAGATACTCCTGTCCGTCATCGTCGCGGAAGAGCTGCGGGTCGAGTGTGATAGCGTTGTGAACGAAACGGTCGGGCACGAGCACCGCATCGTCGTTGCCGAGGATGTTTCTCCACGGCCCCACTGGCGATGCGCTCTCACCCACCAGCACCTCGCACGGACGGCAGTAGTAGTAGCGGAAAGTGCCGTCGGGCTGCTGCACCACATCGGGCGCCCACACCACCTCGGTGGTAGGCCAGTTCATCACGATATTCTTCCAGTTGCGGAAGTCCTTGCTCACCCACACCTGCGCCGGCCCGTAGCCATTGCCGGTGCCGTCGGTGGTGGCGTAGAGATAGTAGGTATCGCCGAACTTACGGATGGTGGGGTCGGCAAAATAGCCGGGAATGAAGGGGTTGGCAGCCGCGGGAGCGTTCCACGACTGCGCCTCGGCAGCTACTGCCGACACCGACAACAACAGGACAGCAATAAGTCTGTTCATATCACTTGACAAGAACTTTGAACTATGTTCGAACTCGTTCCCGCTCGGCAGTGTGCGCGAGCTCTCACTTCCCTTACTTCATCACGACTTTCTGGCCGTTGACTATATACAGGCCTTTGGTGGGTTGCTTAGCGCGGCGTCCCTGCAGGTCGTAGATAAGGTTCGTTGCGCCTTGTCCGTTGCTCATCACCACAGCACCGATGACCGTCGGGTCGTTGTAGTCCATGCTGCGCAGGGTGGCCGTTGGCGTGGTGCCGCCAATAGTGACATGGAAGACGAAGTTGGCCCTGGCGCTGTTTTTGTTGTTCTGCTTGTAGAGCAGCGTCTGCCGCAGGGTATAGGTGCTGCCCGTTGCGCAGCGTCCGGGGTACTGGCCGATGACGAAAGACATGGCCGAGGGGTAGAACTCTGAGTACAGGATGCCATTGGCATAGCTCGTCACCTGTCCGTCCGTGTCAAACCAGTGTCCGTAGCCGTTGGCGGTGCTGCCCGACTGCTGCAGCGAGCCGTCGGCATTGGCTGCGTAGAACATGATCTTTCCGTTGGCGGGTCCTCGCTCGTCCCACTGCTGCATACGCGAGGGCAATACCGAGGGCTGCATCTGGAAGGCGGTGCCGAGAGCTGCCGTCAGGCGTCCGTTCAGTGCGATGACAATGTTGTCGTTGTCCGGGATGTTCACGTCGTAGGTGAAGGTGATGTCGGCGACGCTGCGCTTGTCGAGGGTGGCACTGGCATAGACCTGTGCCGCGTCGGAGACGTCTGTGCCCTGCAGGTTGAAGCGGTAGGGCCACATGTCATCGTCCTCAATCTTGTCATCCCAGCGGTGGGTGATGTAGTTCTTCAAGGCCGGCGAGACCACGAGCCAGAGGCGGCTAACGCCTTCGGGCACGGTGAAGGAATAGGTCTCGGTCTTCTCGCCGCGTCCCTGACAGTAGACGCTGTCCTCAGAGAAATAGCGGCGTGTGCCGTCGTCCATCAGCGCCACATAGCCCATGCGGAAGCCGCGCCATGAGGCATTGCCTTCCTTCGACACCAAGTATTTGCGGTCGCCATTGGCGTCGGCAGGCAGCTTCGTCCACTGCGTGTCGCCGTTCAGGTATTCGCCTGGGTCGTTGTCGTGCAGCTTTGAAGCAGGATTCAGGCCCGTGAGGTTGGTGGTGACCACGGTGCCCGCCTGCGGCACCTGCAGGGGGATGACGTTGAAGCCCGTGCCTTGCGGACAGCTGGCCAAGGCCACCTGATACTCGTCGTCGGTGAGCACGCAGCGATAGCCGAAGTCGCCGATGTAAGGATTGCGGTAGGGCTTGCAGGCCTCGATGTCCCAGGTGACCAGGTGGCAAGCGTAGTCGAAGTAGAGCTTGTAGAGGTCGCGCACCGACAGCCCCTTCAGCTTCATCAGTGCCTGGCTGAAGTCGCTGGCCTTGCCGTTGGACTGGTTCGTCATGGGCGTGTTCCACACCTTGGCCACGGTCTGTATGTCGTTGTAATACTGGTTGAGGAAATAGTGGAGCCAGTAGCTCTGGTAGCGGTGCCACTCGTGCGAGAAGGCGTAGTTGTGACTGTTGCGGAAGACGGAGATGCTCTGGTCGTACATCAGCTCAGGATAGGACTGCGCCGCCTGCCACTGCGCCGTCTGCTCCCAGATGGCCTGTCCGTTGCCGCAGGCCAGATGGAAGCCGGTGTTGTCGGTCGACGAGTCCTGATGATTGCTGTGCTCGGCGTAGCACATATAGTGGAAGGAGTGGCCCACCTCGTGCGCTACGGAGTGGCCCACGGGCTTGCAGGTGGCCGAGTTGAGCCACAGGGCGCTGACCATGAAGTCGTAGCCGCCCCCATAGCATGCCCAGTCGCCCGGCTGCGAATGGTTCATCAGCACCATCACCTTGTATTTGCTGAGGTTGGAGTTCACCGGGTCGACGAAGCCCAGATGGTTGATCTCCAGCTCGAAGAAGGCCTCACACTTCGCCAGCAGGTCGGGGATATCGACGTAGTTCCAGTCGTTCTTCGGCAGTTCGTTGGGTTTCTTACTGCCGTAGTTCTTGTCCCAGAAGATGATGACGTTGTCGGACTCCACGGAGCGTGACTTCGACCAGGTGTACTTGTTGTCGGGATCGCTCTCCTTGTAGATGAGCGTGTCGGTGCGGTTTCTCCATTCCTGTGGGATGTAGACCGTTTTCTGTGCCAGTGTGTTGCCTGCGAAGAGGAGGAGCAGCCACACGATGTTCATGATTTTTTTCATCTGTTTCTTTTATTTGTCGGGTAGAGGTATTGCGGCAATGAGGTATGAGATGTGTATGAGCCGGTTCTGCAGCCATTTGTGCATTTTCTCCAGTTCCTTGTCGAAGGACTTCCCGGCGAGCGGCCATCGCTGGAACTCACGGTCGATGGCGCCCGAGGTACGCAGCTCGTCCACATACTTCATACACTCGTCCCAGGCATGCGTGACGATGGAGTCCTTGACGGCGACCCACTGCGCCTTGTACTGCTGCACGAACTCGCGGCAGCCGAAGAGGTCGGTGAAGAACTGCGGCACATAGCTGTAGTTGCCGTTGCGCTTCAAGGGATTGCTGCCCATGACGGTCTCGGTGAATGATGCGAAGTAGTCATGCCCCGCATACATGTTGTTCCAGTCGAAGTCGTAGCCCGCGTCGAAGTCCCACAGCGGCCCCATCACCCAGGGGGCGACGCCGTCCTTGTGCATGAAGATGCTGCGCGGGGCCGACAGCTCCACGTTGTAGACGAACTCCTGTATCTGCAGGTATTTGATGAAGGAGGGCGTGTGGTTGGTGTAGGGCAGCCCCAACCACTGGCCCATCTCGAAGACGAAGGTGTTCATCATGTCGGTCACGTCGCGATAGTTGGCCAGCAGCACCCAGCTCTTCGCCTTGTCCAAGCCAAGCAGCTTGTGCTTGGTGTCGAGCTTGATGCGGTAGGGTTTCTTGTCGTACCATAGGAACGAGCTGTTGCCGCGTCCCCGGATATTGGCGCTGCCGGAATAGTTGGAGAAGGAGCCTTGGGCGTTGAGCGAGAGATAGCAGGGCTTGTAAACTTCCCTCGACGTGACGGCGCGACTGTCGGCCGTGGTCAGATAGAGCTGGAACACTTTGTAGGGATTATTCGTCTCTAACAGCGGGTCATCCTCAAACTTCAGGCTGTCGATGTTGGCACGGAGGAAAGGCACGCCCTGTCCTGCCGTCATATTGAATACCAGGGAGGTGCCGGTGATGTCTACATCCTCTATCTCGTCCATGGTGACGGGGAAGTCCCACTGCGTACCCTCATGGTTGGTATATACATGAACGCGCTTCTGCGCTAACATGTTTTGGCCGACGCAGAAGAGGAGAAGAACAGCAAGAAATCTATAGGTGCTACTCATCTTGAATCTGGAATTCGTAGGGGAACTGTCTATAGGCGGGAGACTCTTGTTCTGACCCCGCGCTCATCATCACGTCTTCGTGCCTCTCTGGCGCACCCATCACGATAAGGTAGAGGTGCTTAAGCGTTTTACCTTTGGGAACGGCAAATGTGCTGGCATTGACCAAGCTGTAGCAGCTCTCGTCGTCGGTGGTCACGCCCACGAAGCCGTAACGCAGATGGTCGCCCTTGATGCGCAGGTGAAACTCCTTCGACGACAGACTAACCCGTCCGTCGAGCTTGATGGCATTGAAGCCATAGCCCTCAGGCAGTTCCTTGGGGCGCAGCCATCCTGAAGTGGCCGGTTCCAATTCGGTATCGAAAGTGCAGGCGTAGGGTCGTGTCTCTTTGCGTGCATGGTAGAAGTCGAAGTTCATCAAGTGCTGGTAGCCACGCAGCATCTCGTCGCAGAAAGCCGCCTGCGTCAGATTGTTCATGCGCTTATAGGTATCGACGGGGTCTTCGCCAATCTTGCCTTGCCGAAACAGCTCTGCGATGAACTTCCTGCCATGTTGGTCACTCCACCATTGGAGCACGTAGGGCGAGTGGTAGATGTTATCCATGTGGAGATAGGCTTTATGCGTGAGTTTCTTGAACGCCTCGAAGTGATAATTCTCGTCGGTCAGCCAGTCGGGATTCACCTGCCAGAGCATCCACTGCGAGGCCATCTCGAAGAAACCGGTGCCGCCCCAGCAGTCGCCGATGCTGTCGGCCATAATCTGCGACTGGAACGAGTGCCCCAACTCGTGGGCCATACAGTTCATCTTCATGTCCTGTATGCGGTTGGGGGCCACCCAGAGGGCACCGATGAAGTTGTCGTAGGTGCCGCCGTAGGCCGTGCCGTCGAGAGAATAGTTCACCATGACCATCATCTTGTAGCGGTCGGCCTTGCTCGGATGCTGAGGGGTGACAAATCCCAGCGTGTCGCGGAAGAAATGATAAAACGACTGCACGCGGTCGCGCAGGTTCAACAAGTTGAACGACATGTCGTGGCCTTCCAACTGTGGCGGGTTGCTGACGTCGGCGCCGAAGCCCCGCTCCCACATAAAGATCAGGTCGTTGGTCTCAATGCTCCGCTTCAGCGACCACTGCGACGTGTCAGCTTCGAGGTCCATGCCTCGTAAGTCCTCCGGAATGAAGAGCTTTTTCTGTGCACAGACCTGACTGCCCACTAACATTGCGGCGAAAAGACACAAGTACTTGTTTTTGTAATCCATATCTGCTGCTTTTTTCTGAGTTGCAAAGGTACTCATTTCCCCTGACGAAATCTAAAACTTTAGGCCAAGATAATAATAAAATCGTCCAATTGGGCGTTATTATTTTGGTATTGCATGATATTTCCATCACTTTGGACTATTTTTTTACAACGAGCGGCGATTTGTATCTACCTTTGTAGCATGAACATCTTAATGAAGCATGATATGAAGAAAATCGTGATGGCAGGCCTGGTGTCTGTCCTGTTTCTGACAGGCGCATCGGCAGCTGACCGCCGTGACGTTGTGAACGTAGAGAAAGTGAACGTGGAAGTGGCCGTGGGCAATGCGCCACGGCTTCCCTACCAGCTGTGGGTGACCTACGGCGACGGCAGCGGCGAGTACCGACAGGTGAAGTGGCTGAACGCCTCGGAGGCGACGGAACGGGCTGAGGCCAACCCGACTATCAATCCCGTGGGAACAGAATACAAGGTGCGCGGATTCATCATCGGCGACAACAGCACGCCCAACGGCTATCCCGTCTCGGCCGCAGTAAAGGTCGTAGCGCCTGTAGCCTCAAGCCTCAAGCCTGTGGCCGAGCCTCTGCCCCTTGACAAGGTAAGCATCGACGGCGAGAACCGCCTGACCCACAACCGCGACCTTGACATCAGCCAGCTTGTCAGCCTGCCCGTGAAACAGCAGCTGTACAACTACCGCGACACCTACGGCCTGCCGACCGACGGCTATCCTGAGTCCGACGGCTGGGACTCGCCCACGACGAAGCTGAAGGGACACGGCTCGGGTCACTACATGTCGGCCATGGCTTTTGCCTTTGCCTGCTGTCAGGATAAGGAGAAAAAAGACATCCTGCGCAGCAACATCACGGAGATGGTTAACGAACTGCGTGCGTGTCAGGAGAAGACGTTTGTATGGAACGAGCAATTGGGCCGCTACTGGGAGGCGCGCGACTTCGCACCTGAGGAGGAGCTGCGCACGATGCAGGGCACATGGGCAGATTTCGATAGCTACAAGCAGCATCCGGAGAAGTACGGCTATGGCTACCTAAATGCCATCCCCGCCCAACACTGCGTATTAATAGAAATGTATCGAGCCTACAATAATGAAAGTTGGGTGTGGGCACCTTACTATTCCGTACACAAGCAACTGGCCGGACTCATCGATATCGCCACCTACATCGACGACAAGGCCGTCAGCGACAAGGCCCTGCTCATTGCCAAGGACATGGGCCTCTGGGTGTGGAACCGCCTGCACTACCGCACCTACGTGAAGAGCGACGGACGGCAGGACGAGCGGCGTGCCAAACCTGGCAACCGCTACGAGATGTGGAACATGTACATCGCCGGAGAGGTGGGTGGCATGGCCGAGTCGTTGGCTCGACTCTCCGAGATGACAGGAACGGAAGAAGAGAAGGATCGCCTGTTGGAAGCCGCCAACTATTTCGACAGCCCCGCCTTCTTCGACCCGCTGGCTAAGAACGTCGACGCCATCCGCACACGCCACGCCAACCAGCACATCCCGATGGTGACGGGAGCGCTGCGCTCTTATCGTGGCAACCACAACCCATACTACTACAACCTAGCTGAGAACTTCTGGACGATGATTCAGGGGCGCTACCGCTATGCCATGGGCGGCGTGGGCAACGGCGAGATGTTCCGTCAGCCCTACTCGCAGATCACTTCCATGTGTACCAACGTCACACACTGGGGAGGACACGAGCAGCAGGAACCCACGATGAACGAGACATGCTGCGCCTACAACCTGGCAAAGCTGACGAAGGATCTGAACTGCTTCAATCCCGACGATGCCCGCTACATGGACTACTACGAGCGCGTGCTCTACAACCAGATCGTCGGCTCGGTCAATCCCCGCCAGTACCAGACCGTCTACCAGTATGCCGTGGGCCTCGATGCCTCGAAGCCCTGGGGCAACGAGACGCCGCAGGCCACCTGCTGTGGCGGCACCGGCGTGGAGAACCATGTGAAATACCAGGAAGCGGCCTACTTCGTCAGCGACAATACCCTTTGGATCGCACTCTATCTGCCCACCACCGCACAATGGGGGCAGAAAGGAGTCACTATCAAGCAGGAGTGTGAGTGGCCTGCTGAGAAGAGCACCATCCGCATCATCCCACATGTTGGAATTTGGAATTCGAAATTTGGAATGAAACTTCGAGTGCCTTACTGGGCCACCGAGGGCTTCGACGTCAAGCTGAACGGCAAGAGCATCGCCAAGCAATACCAGCCATGCAGCTATGTGGAGATTCCTGCCCGCAAATGGACGGAGAAAGACGTGGTAGAAGTGACGATGCCCTTCACGCGGCACATCGACTTCGGCCCCGACAAGATGGACGGCGACTGGATAGGAGCCTTCATGAACGGACCGTTAGTGATGGCCGACACGGGGATCAGTACATGGGAAGAGGCCACGGCCGAGCCGGATAAGGACATCAGTGCCTTCATCCCCGACTATGCCGGCGACAGCCATTTGACCCATTACTTCCGCATTAACGTTCCCGCCAGCCCGTTGCCTGCAGGCGATGGCTCCGTCACCGCAATCGACAAGTCCCAGCTGCGCGAGCTCCTGCTCATTGCCAAGAGCCGCAGCGACGAGCAGCAGACCTGGAATGCCCTGATGGTGAAGGTCCCGGAGTACGCACCGTGGGCAAAGCACGGCTTTGACAGGATGAAGGAGCTGCAGACAAAAGCACAGCCCCTGATGGATGCGCCCGACGACCAGTTCACGCAGGAAGAGATAGACAAGACGGCCTCCGCCCTCAACGCGGTCATCAATGCCATGCGCCCCGGCAACCTGCCTGAGCTTGAGGACTTGGACGAGCTGCAGCAGCTGTTAGAGCAGGCCAAGCAACTGCCCGAGGACGATGAAAAGGCCAACCGTGCCATCAGCTATGCCGCTATGGTCATCCGCTATGTCAGCGACGGCAGCGGCACGATGGACATGATTTTGCGTGCTACGAACCAACTGAAAGAAGTCTTAAAATAACGATGAAGACAGCAATAACACTGATGCTGGCCCTCGCTTTAGTGCAAGGGGCTTCAGCACAACAGCAACATGACGGCACCGCCATCAAGGGTGCCTATCAGTGCCCAGCGGCGCAGACCTTGTCGTCGCCAGACGGACAGACTACCGTGACTATCACCGACGGCATCACACTCAGGGTGGAGCGACAGGGTAGAGAACTGGTGACGGTCAAGGCCAACCTTAACGACGTAGATTTTAAGGTGAAGAAAGTCAACACCACCAAGGTCCTTAATCATCAAATCAAGGCCCCGTTCTACCGCCAGCCGCAGTTCGACGATGTCTACCGTCAGGCCATTGTGCTGATCAACCGTGAGATGATGATGGAGGTGCGCGCCTATAACGAGGGCGTGGCCTACCAATTCCTTACCACACGCAAGGGTGAGACTGTTATTCAGGGCGAGACTGCGGTCTTCACTTTTCCCGAAGACTCAAAGGCATGGCTCTCGTACACTACCAACCCTGAAAAGCCTTACGCCATGGCGTTTCAGAACACCTACCATGAGACACATTTGGTTGATGCACGGCCACTGCCCGCTTTCTTGCCAGCCACCGTGGAGAGCGGCAACGTGAAGGTGACGATTCTTGAAAGCGACCTGCGCAGCTATCCCGGCATGTTCGTCAAGGCCGATGGCAACAGCCTGACCGCAGAGTTTGCCAAATACCCCAAGCGCATGGATTACTACCGCTGGCGCAACATGAGCTACGTGGCCGAGACGGAGGACTTCATCGCCAAGAGCACCGGGTCGCGGACATATCCTTGGCGCGTGATGGCCATTACCGAGAAAGACACTGAGATGCCTGTGAACAATATGGTATATGCTTTGGCAGAGCCCAATAAGATTGGAGATATATCGTGGATCAAGCCCGGTAAAGTAGCGTGGGACTGGTGGAACGACTGGAATCTGAAGGGTGTGAATTTTAAGGCAGGCATCAATACGCGTACCTATCAGTATTATATTGACTTTGCAGCCAGCAACAAGATTCCGTATGTGGTACTCGACGAAGGGTGGTATGACTCCGGCAAGGGCGACATCATGAATCCCATCGCCGATATCGACCTGCAGGGATTGATCGACTACGGAAAGGAGAGAGGTGTGAGTATTGTGCTATGGACTGTGTTCAACGTTCTTGACGAACACTTGCAGGAAGCCTGCGAGAAATACGCCAAGATGGGAATAAAAGGCTGGAAGATAGACTTTCTGGACCGCAACGACCAAACGGCGGTGGAAATGGCTGAAAGACTTGCCGGAACCTGTGCGCAATACAAACTATTCGTAGACTATCACGGCTACTTCACTCCCACGGGTATGAACCGCACATATCCCAATATCCTGAACTACGAGAGCGTCTTCGGTATGGAGGAGTGCCGCTGGGCGAAGAAAGAGACCGACATGCCGCGCTACAACGTCACCTTTCCCTTCATCCGCATGATGGCCGGCAGCGTGGACTTCACGCCTGGTGCCATGCGCAACGGTACGAAGGACAACTGGGTGGAGTGTTATCAGAATCCGGTGTCGATGGGTACACGCTGTCATCAGGCCGCCTGCTACGTCGTTCACGACTCGCCGTTCACCATGCTCTGCGACGCTCCTACCAACTATGAAAAGGAACCAGACTACACGTCGTTCATCGCCACAATTCCCGACGAATGGGATGAGACGCGCGTCCTGCAGGGTGAGATAGGAAAGTACATCGTCACGGCCCGTCGCAAGGGTGACACATGGTATGTGGGCGGCCAGACCAACTGGGATGCTCGCAATGTGACTCTTGTCCTAGATTTTCTGAAGACCGAACAACGCTATACGAGCACACTGTTGTGCGACGGCATCAATGCCGACCATAACGCTGAAGACTACCGACGTGAGGTCTCTCTGGTGGATGCCAACAGCAGCCTGCCTATTTACCTGGCTTCTGGCGGTGGCTTTGTCGTGCAACTCCAACCTTACCCTGTCAGCAGCAAGGTGACGGCAGTGCCACAGGACAAGGGTATTCCTGATTTCTACAAGAAATATGCCGAGGCTGATGGACTCTATGTGACCTCATCAGATAAGGTTAGTGATGAGGCACTGCAGCAGGCCTGTAACATCATGGCACTGATGCTTCTGAAACGTCCTGACATAAAGAAATGTATGGCTGACCGCGGCTGCCATGTTATGATTATCGGTCAGAAGGAGAATACCTGCGACCTGCCGGAGTTCGCACATATCTGCGACACGCCAGAGCATATTGCTTACTGGAATAAACGTGCCCGCGGCTTTGGCGGTGCACCGGAAGACGACCTCTCGGCCAGCTGCGGCGAAGAAAACCTGCTGGCCTTGTCGGGTGACAAATACGATGGTGAGAATATCCTTATCCATGAGTTCTCACACCTCATACATACCATTGGTATACGGGGTGTGGAACCCGATTTCGATCGTCGCCTTGATACCGTCATGCAACATGCCCGCGAAAACGGCCTGTGGAAAGACACCTATGCACTGACCGACCGCTATGAGTATTTCGCAGAATGCACACAGTCGTTCTTCAACTGCAACAAATATGTGAGCCCTACCAACGGCATACACAACGATGTGAACCGTCGTGAGAAATTGAAGGCCTACGACCCCATGATATATGCCTTGCTCTGCGAGTATTTCCCTGAGATTGACATCCCGATAAAAAATATCGTCCATCAATAAGTCTTTTCCCTCATTAAAACCGTTCAAGAATAACTTCATTTACCAAAACAATGAAAAAAATAGTTGTCTTTTTCTCTTTCCTCATTTCTTATTCCACATTTAGTACTGCTCAAACGGGCTATCCCATCACCCCCGTGCCCTTCACCGCCGTCAAGGTGACGCCTGGCACGTTCTGGGGACAACGCCTTGAGGCATCGCGCAATGTCACTGTGCCCCTCGCTTTCTCCAAATGCGAGAGTGAGGGCCGCTACAAGAATTTCGAGAACGCCACCGCTCACATGGCTGACCCATCGAAGGTGTTCAAGGTGAACGGCGTGGGCTACTCCTTCGACGACACCGACCCTTACAAGACCCTTGAGGGTGCCGCCTACATCCTGCAGACCTATCCCGACAAGAAGTTAGAAGCCTACTGCGATTCCGTCATCGACATCATTGGCAAGGCACAGGAGCCTGATGGCTATCTCTATACCGCACGCACGCAGAATCCTGCCGACCCGCACCACTGGGCAGGCGACCGACGATGGGTGAAGGAGGAAGACCTGAGCCACGAGCTTTATAACCTGGGCCACATGGTGGAGGGCGCCGTAGCCTACTGGCAGGCTACGGGCAAGCGCAAGTTCCTCGACATTGCCTGCCGCTATGCCGACGTGGCTTGCAAGGAGGTTGGTCCCAACGCAGGACAGATGTGCGTCGTTCCCGGCCATCAGATTGCCGAGATGGCGATGGCACGCCTCTATTTGGCCACGGGCGAGAAGCGCTACCTCGACTTCGCCAAGTTCTTGCTCGATTATCGCGGAAAGACGGAGATAAAAAATGAATACTCGCAGAGCCACCAGCCAGTCGTCGACCAGGACGAGGCCGTTGGACATGCCGTCCGTGCTGCCTATATGTATGCAGGTATGGCCGACGTGGCCGCGCTCACCGGCGACCAGAACTACATTGACGCTATCGACCGCATCTGGGACAATATCGTCTCGAAAAAGCTCTATATCACCGGCGGCATCGGTGCCACGGCCAGTGGCGAGGCCTTCGGCAAGAACTATGAGCTGCCCAACATGAGTGCCTACTGTGAGACCTGCGCCGCCATCGGCAATGTCTATGTCAACTACCGCCTCTTCCTGCTGCACGGCGAATCGAAATACTATGACGTGCTGGAGCGCACCCTCTACAACGGACTCATCAGCGGCGTGTCGTTGCAGGGCGACGGTTTTTTCTATCCCAACCCCTTGGAATCGATGGGCCAGCACCAGCGCCAAGCGTGGTTTGGCTGTGCCTGCTGCCCGAGCAACATCTGCCGCTTCATCCCCTCGCTTCCCGGATATGTCTATGCAGTGAAAGACAAGAATATCTACGTCAATCTGTTCCTCTCGAATAAGAGCGACCTCACCGTTGGCAGGAAAAAAGTCTGCCTGACGCAGCAGACCAACTATCCGTGGGACGGCGACATCACCATCATCGTAGACAAAAACAGCGCAGGCGAGTTCGCCATGAAGATACGCATACCCGGCTGGCTGAAGAACCAGCCCGTGCCCTCCGATCTCTACACCTATTCCGACAACAAGCGCCTTGCTGCCACCTGTTCTTTAAACGGCGATTCCATCGCCGTCAACCCTACCCCCGACGGCTATTTCTCCATTACGCGCCGCTGGAAGAAGGGCGACCGCGTACAGCTGCACTTCGACATGGAGCCGCGCACCGTCCGTGCCAATAACAAGGTGGCTGCCGACCGCGGAATGGTCGCCATAGAGCGTGGGCCGCTGGTCTACTGTGCCGAGCATCCCGACAATAGCTTCGACATCATGGGCGCATTGCTCAACCAGGCTCCGGCGTTCAACCTTGGCCGTGGAGAGGTGGCTGGCACGCAGATAGTGACGCTGACGACCGACGCCCAGACGCTCAGCTTCGACAAGCAGGGCAAGCTACAGACTTCAGACCAGAAGCTGACGCTCATCCCGTATTACGCCTGGTGCCACAGAGGCAGTGGCAAGATGCGCGTATGGCTGCCGCAAAATCTCAACGCCACCACGCCGTCACAGCCCGCCACTTTGGCATCAGAGAGCAAGGTGACATCATCGAGCGACGTGCCCGCATTGTTGAGCGTCAACGACCGACTCATACCGCGCGATGAGAACGACCGTTCTATTCCCTACACGCACTGGTGGCCCAAGAAGGGCGTCACCGAGTGGATTTGCTATGAACTGCCGCAGGAGTCCAGCGTGCAAAGCTGTACCGTCTATTGGTTCGATGACGGTCCCTGGGGCGGTTGCCGCGTGCCCAAGTCATGGCGCATCCTCTATCAGGACGCACATGGCCAGTGGCTGCCCGTAGAGAGTGCCGACCGCTATCCCACCGACAAGGGAGCGCCCTGCACCGTGAACTTCAATCCCATTAAGACCAAAGCCCTGCGCCTCGAGGTAACACTGCCCGATGACAATGCTGCAGGACTGTTTGAATGGATAGTAAGATGATGCAGAGCGAGAAACTGTCTGCCACTTCGTAAAATCAGAGAATAAGAACCACACGCACCGAGCCATGCGCTTGCGCATATACAGTCTGGTCATAGCCTAATATGCGCTTTCCCTGTATACTATACAGAAAAAGGCGCGGAGAGCAGCCTGGAATTCGAGCAAGCTTAGGCTGCAAATAGGAACAATATACACTCAGGGGTGACTTGCCAGAATCAGCATCTTCACCCCTTGCATGTGTTTTTGCGGAACTTGGTATTCCTGTTTCGTTCAAAATATAGCAGCCGCTAGATTTCGGTCTGGCCATAGGTAAGGGTATTGCCTCGAGATGGTTGCTGTTGTAGTTAAAGTCCACGGCTCCACCTTCTGCTTCTCGCCTGTTCCTGCCGTATATGTTGCGGCGTATGCATTGAAATGGCGGTCTGTAGGCATCTGTCAGCAAAAGTCCTGTCATCCTCGTCTTTCTTCCGTCCGTCCCATCCCGTCGGTTCAGTGATGTTTCCACCGCTGCCGCCTGAGGATTCTGATATGTTTGTCGCCGCATCCACGAAGCCGAAGAACAGGCAGGTGGCCGTGGAAGCTACCCTGTTGGCCATATCTGCGACTTCATAGTCAAGCTCGTCCGCTATGTCATCCACTTTGCCGGAAGCTTCCCGTACAAGGTCAATGCCTTTGCCTGCCAGTTCCTTGATTCCAGCCTCTGCAGCCAGCCTGATGGCCTCGCTTCTTGTGGCCGGGGTAATGTCCTGCCTGAACGCAAGCACAAACTTCAGCATATCAAGCATATCCTGTATACTATCCCTGGGCTTTGGCCGCAGTGCCTTCTTTACGGTGTCGCGCTGTCCAGTGGTCATGTATCTTTCATCAAGGGCTGGGTCGGTCAGGACATCCTTGGCCGCCTGCAACCCGGGCCATGCTTTATAGAGCATCTCCTCTGTTGCAGAATAATGTCTCGCCTCATCCAGTGCCGCGTCTCTTTCCGCCACCGCCTGACGGCTGGCGTTCACGGCCGCCTTGTATGACTCCTCAGTGATGCCCTTTCTTGTGAGTTCGTCATACTTCATGGCTTTCTGGACTTCCGCGGCCATCTGGCTCTTGATTTGCAGGTACAGTTCACGGTTGGCCTTGGCTATGCCGCTTTTCTGCTGCTGGTCCACGATGCTGAACAGTATCGTCTGCTTGTCAGTAAGGACGGCTCTTATTTTGGTGAGGAGGTCACGGTTACTGAATGTGTGGCTGCCAATCATTGTTTCTATCTCCCTGTCGGCAATCCTCTCCAGCTCTTCGACGGTCAGCGGCGGATTGGCGGCGAGCAGCCTTGGGTGGTCTCTCAGTTGGGAAATCAGTTTGTTTCTCACTTCCACCGGGACGGCAAACTTCATTTCTGACAGGGACTGTACATAGTCCTTCACTGTGGCTCTTGGTATTCCTGCTGCTGAGGCGAGGCGGGCGACGTCCTTCTGAAGGACATCTTTTTCCTGGCTCTTTGCAGCGATTTCCCTTGTCACCCTGCCGAGTTCACCTCTGGCTTCTTCTAACTCGGCAGACTTGTCGTCTATCTCGCTGTTGACACCGTGCAGGGTGGCGGCCCGGATGCTTATCTTCTTGTTGATGTCATCAAGCTTTTCCGAGGCATCCAGCCGTTCACGTTCCAGCTGTCGCTTGTTCTTCTTGCGGTGTTCCTTCCTCTCCTCTGCCGTCATCAGCGAAGTGTCCTCGCCACGCTCCAGTCCCCACTTGCTTAAAGAGGAGCGCACCGCCTAGGATGCGCTCCTCTTTTTCTGCATGTAGCATTTACCAGTCTGCTTCGTCGAATTCGTCGAAGCTGAACC
>ODAJ012185014.1_pt1 | contig 15418 bp, 16 predicted proteins | sample 1539241 | NCBI WGS metagenome assembly ODAJ01 (sample SAMN02144231, study PRJEB22623) | gut metagenome | biome: sheep rumen | host: Ovis aries | place: New Zealand
GAGCCGGTGGAACGGCGGCTGATGTCGCCCTTGTAGGGCTCATAGCGCTCGAACACGGAGGCGAGGATGCCTTCGCCGCGGGTGTCGGTCAAAAACTCGTTGCGGTAGCCGAAGAGACCGCGGGAGGGCACCAGGAACTCGAGCTTGACGCGGCTGCCGACCGGCGTCATTTCCACGAATTCGCCCTTGCGCGCGCCGATCTTTTCCATCACGGAGCCCATGCAGTCCGCCGGCACATCGACGACGAGCCGCTCGATCGGCTCGCACTTTTTGCCCTCGATCTCCCGATAGAGCACACGCGGGGGAGAGACCTGGAACTCGTAGCCCTCGCGGCGCATGGTCTCGATGAGGATGGAGAGGCTCATCTCGCCCCGCCCGGCGACGTTGAAGCTGTCGGTGCTGTTAGGCACGTCCGTCACGCGCAGGGACACGTCCTTGAGCGTCTCGCGCATCAGCCGCTCGCGGATCTGGCGGGAGGTCACGAACTTGCCCTCCTGCCCGGCGAAGGGGCTGTCGTTGACGGAAAAGGTCATCTCCAGCGTGGGGGCGGAGATCTTTACGAAGGGCAGCGGCTCGGCAAAGCCGCGCGCGCAGATCGTGTCGCCGATGGTGATGTCGCCGATGCCGCTCATGGCGATGATATTGCCGGCGCCGGCCTCGCTCACGGGGACGCGGCTCAGCCCGTCGAACTCATAGAGGCTCACGGCCTTGGCTCTTCTGGCGGGGGCGTCTGCGTCGTGGTAATTGCAGACCTCGATCTCCTGGTTCTGGGAGATGCGCCCGCGCTCGATGCGGCCGATGGCGATGCGCCCGACATAGTCGTTGTAGTCGAGGCTGCTGACGAGCATCTGGAAGGGGGCGTCCTCGTCCATCTCCGGGGCGGGGATGTACTCAAGGATGGTCTCGAACAGGGGCTTGAGATCGGTGCCCGGTACGTCGGGGGAATAGCTCGCGGTGCCGTTGCGGCCGGAGCAGAAGAGCGTCGGAGAGTCAAGCTGCTCGTCGGTGGCGTCGAGATCCATCAGCAGCTCCAGTACCTCGTCCATGACCTCGTGGATGCGCTGGTCGGGGCGGTCGATCTTGTTGACGACCACGATGACGCGGTGCCCGAGCTCGAGCGCGCGGCTGAGCACAAAGCGGGTCTGGGGCATGGGACCCTCGGCGGCGTCCACCAGCAGGATGACGCCGTTGACCATTTTCAGGATGCGCTCCACCTCGCCGCCGAAGTCGGCGTGACCCGGGGTGTCTACTATATTAATCTTGGTATCGCCGTACCAGACGGCGGTGTTCTTGGCCATAATGGTGATGCCGCGCTCACGCTCGAGGTCGCCGGAGTCCATCACGCGGTCGACCACTTCCTGGTTTTCCCGGTAGACGCCGGACTGCTTGAGCATCTCGTCGACGAGGGTCGTCTTGCCGTGGTCGACGTGCGCGATGATGGCAACGTTTCTCAGCTTGTCCATAGTTTCAGCTCCTTGTATTTTTCACGAAATCGAATTTTATCATCAGCGTATCCAAATTGCAAGCAGAACATTGCATGTTTGGAACATTTATGATAGAATCCCCAAAGAAACAGAAAGGACGAACAGCATGAGCGACAATTTCTTTGCCTATATTTCCCGTATGCGCTACATCGGCCGCTGGAGCCTGATGCGCAATTCCCTGCCGGAGAACATCCAGGAGCACAGCCACATGGTGGCCGTGCTGGCGCACGCGCTGGGCGTCATCCGGCGCGATATCTATCACATCCCCTGCGACCCGGAGGCCGCGGCGGCGGTCGCGCTCTACCATGACGCCAGCGAGATCCTCACCGGCGACCTGCCCACGCCCATCAAGTACCACAGCGAGGACATCCGCGAGGCCTATAAGCAGGTGGAGGATCTGGCCTGCCATAAGCTGCTGGCCACGCTCCCCGCGGAGCTGCGCCCGGCTTACGCGGAGCTGCTCACCGGCGAGAAGCAGCGCAGTCTGCACGATCTCGTAAAGGCGGCCGACAAGCTCTCCGCCTATATCAAATGCATCGAGGAGCGCAAGGCCGGCAACAACGAATTCCTCTCCGCGGAGAAGCAGAGCCGCCGCATCCTTGAGGAGAGCGGCATGCCGGAGGTGCAGTACTTCCTCAGGCACTTCATCCCCGCCTTCGAGAAGGATCTGGACGAGCTCGGAACCATCGAGGAGTGAGCCATGGAACAGACGAAGCTGGAACGCATCAACGAACTGGCCGCCCTCGCGAAAAGCCGGACGCTCACCGACGCGGAGCTTGCCGAGCGTGACGCGCTGCGCAGGGAGTACATCGCTGAGTGGCGCCGCAGTACCATCGAGACCCTGGAGCACACCTATGTGGTGACGCCGGACGGCAAAAAACACAAGCTGAAGAAAAAGAAATGAAAAGCTTCGGCCGCCCTTTTCCACATGGAAAAGGGCGGCCGAACATTATCTGTCGGTCTGCGGCGCTCCGACCGCGATCGCGTACTCCCGGCCGCTTTGCGCGTGCACGTCGATGGTGATCTGCCGCCCCTGCGCGTCCTTCGCCGTGAAGCGCCAGCAGGGGACGGCTCTGCCGCCGGGACTGCGGCGCAGCACCTGCTCTCCCGCACTCCAGCGGAGGCCGTCCGGCAGGGCGGCCGCTGCCGCTTCGGCGTCGAGCTCGAAGGAGGCGCCGCTGAGATCCATCGCCTTCGGCGCGCAGTAGCGGCAGACGGAGCCGTCGTCCAGCGCGAGGGAGAGCGTGATCGGCGTGTCGACACAGGGGACGCCCTCCTCGAGCGGGGCGTAGCGCAGACGCAGCACCGCGCCCTCCGCCTCCGCGGAGAGCTCCTGCACGTCGGCATAGCCGAGCTTCGTGAGCAGCTCGCGCGCGAGCGTGCGCCCCTCCTCCTCCGAGAGCTTCGCGTCATAGACGAGGCGCGAGCAGCTCAGGCTTTCCAGGCCGCTGCGGCTCAGACAGAGCCAGCTGTCGCCGCAGCGGTAGCAGCGCCTCCCGTCCGCGCCCTCATAGTCGTAGGCCGGCTGCAGCTCCTCCGGCGCTTTGCCGAGAAAGGCCGCGGCGCGCGCCAGCGCGCTCTGCTCGCTGAGGCTCTCCCCGGCAGACTCGTCCGTCTGGGCGTAGCGCCCGTCGTAAGTCGGCGTCTCCGGCTGGCAAAACTCCGCCTCGCAGGCGAGGAGCTCCGCACTGAGCACAGGCGGGAGATCGGGCTCCTCAATGTTCCGCAGGCGCAGCTCGCGGCTGTCCATGCGCAGCTCCTTCCCGCCGAGGCGCGTGCGCAGCTCCTCAAGCTTCGCCGAGAGCGCGGCTGCGCTTCCGGCATAGCCGCGCAGCGTCTCGCGCTGCTCTGCCGTGACGCCGCCCTCCTGCCCGCAGAGGCAGAGCGCGTAGTCCCCGCTGCGGTTGAGAAAGGCCGAGAGCTGTTCGAGCTCCTCTGTGGAAAAGGGCAGCGTCGCCAGCGCGGCCTCCGCCGCGGCGGCGCGGGCGGAGATCTCCCCGCAGAGCCGGTCTGCCATCTGCGCGTCGGTCGCATAGACGCTCTGCTCGAGCGCGGCCGTCATGCCCTCCACTGCGCGCACGCTCTCCTCAAAGGCGAGCCCCGCGGCCGTCTCCGCCGTGCGGCGATACCAGCCGAGGCTCCGCTGCCCGACAAAGGAATAGAGCGAGAGCGCCGTCAGCGCGGCGATCACATAGGTCGCAATAAGGATCTTTGCTTTTCTGCGCATAAAAAACACCTCTTTTCGGGTAGTATTTCCCGAAAGAGGTGCTTTATGCGATATACGCAGGCTCAGCCGAGCTTGTCCAGCGCGATCCGGAAGCGGCGCAGGGTCTCCTCCTTGCCGAGGATGCGGCAGATCTCCACCGCACCGCCGGGCGTCACGGCCTTGCCGGCAGCGGCGATGCGCGCGGGCCACATCACGACGGATTTCTTGACCTCGAGCCCGACGGCCAGCGTCTCCATCACGGAGAGGATCTGCTCGTCCGTCCAGGGGTCGAGCGCGCCGAGGGCGGGCAGCAGGGCCTGCAGCATCTTCCTGGAGCTCTCGAGGTCGGACTTGGATTTCTTGTGGATGAAGAGCTCTTTGTCGTACTCCGGCAGCTCGTCGAAGAAATCGAGCTTCTCGGGGATCTCGGTGAGCACCTCGGTGCGCTGCTGCAGCAGCGCGGCGACGGCGGCGGGGTCGATCGCGGGATTCTTGACTGCCTGGCGGATATAGGGCTCGGCCACTGCGGCGAAGGCCGCCGGCGTCATGCGGCGGATGTATTCGGCGTTGAAGTAGCGCAGCTTCTCAATGTCAAAAATGGCGGGGGACTTGGATACGCCCGAGAGCTCGAAGGCGGCCTTCAGCTCGTCCATGGAGAAAATCTCCTGCTCGCCGCGCGGGCTCCAGCCGAGCAGCGCGACGTAGTTGAGAATCGCGTCGGTCAGATAGCCCTGCGCCTTGAGATCCTCATAGGAGGGGTCGCCGTGGCGCTTGGACATCTTGTTGTGCGCGTCGCGCATGACGGGGGAGCAGTGGATATACTTCGGAACCTCCCAGCCGAAGCCCTCGTAGAGCAGGTTGTACTTCGGGGAGGAGGAGAGGTATTCGCTGCCGCGCACGACATGGGTGATGCCCATGGTGTGGTCGTCGACGACGTTGGCGAAGTTGTAGGTCGGCAGCCCGTCGCGCTTGATGAGCACCTGATCGTCGAGCGTGGCGTTTTCAACGGTGATGTCGCCGAAGATCTCGTCGTGGAAGGTGGTGCTGCCCGTCTCGGGAATGCGCTGGCGGACGACGAAGGGCTCGCCGGCGGCGGCGCGGCGCTCGGCCTCCTCGCGGCTCAGGCTGCGGCAGGGATCGGCGGCACGCTCAAAATTGCCGGACTCCTCCTCGCTCTCGGTCTTCTCGCAGAAGCAGCGGTAGGCGTGTCCGCGCTCGATAAGGAGCTCCGCATATTTGCCGTAGAAGGGGCGGCGCTCGGTCTGCACATAGGGAGCCACGGGGCCGCCGATGTCCGGACCCTCGTCGTGCTCGAGATGGCACTCGGCGAGCGTCTTGTAGATCACATCCACCGCACCCTCGACAAGACGGCCCTGGTCGGTGTCCTCGATGCGGAGCAGGAACTTGCCGCCCTCGTGGCGGGCGATCAGATAGGTGTAGAGCGCGGTGCGCAGGTTGCCGACGTGCATATAGCCGGTGGGGGAGGGCGCAAAACGGGTGCGAACCTCGCCGTGCGGGATGCGCGCTTCCATTTCTTCAAACCAGGACATATCCATTGTATGAAAACTCCTTCAAATGATACTTCACAAATACAGGCGCTTAGGGCTAAAAATCAGCCCGCTGGACAAACAGCTATATATTATTTTACATTTTCCCTGTTGTCAAGACGAAGTTCTTTTGATACAATGCTGATTTGAAAGCTTAGTGCTTCTATAGAAAAGGGAGTGTTATCATGGATCAAGCAGTTGAAAAGAAGAGAGTCATGCTCTCCGGCATCAAGCCCACGGGCGATCTGACCCTGGGCTCCTATCTCGGGGCGATCAAAAACTGGGCGGAGCGCGCCGACTCCTATGACTGCTATTATTTCATGGCGGATCTGCATGCTCTCACCACGCGCAACGACCCCGCCCTTCTGCGCCGCCGCACACTCGAGCAGCTTGCGCAGTATGTGGCCTGCGGGCTCGACCCGGAGAAGAACACTCTCTTCATCCAGAGCCACGTCCCCGCCCACGCGGAGCTCGGCTGGATCCTGAATTGCTATACGATGTTCGGCGAGCTCAGCCGCATGACCCAGTTCAAGGACAAGAGCGCCAAGAACGCCGACAACATCAACGGCGGCCTCTTCACCTACCCCGCGCTGATGGCGGCGGATATCCTGCTCTATCAGCCCGATCTCGTCCCCGTGGGAGACGATCAGAAGCAGCACGTCGAGCTCACGCGCGACGTGGCCCAGCGCTTCAACAATCTCTACGGCGAGACCTTCAAGGTGCCGGAGCCCTTCGTGCCGAAAGTGGGCGCGCGTGTCATGGATCTGCTCAATCCCACCAGCAAGATGTCAAAGTCCGATGAGATCGGCAACGGCCGCGTCTGCCTCATGGACGACCCGGCGGACATCATGCGCAAGTTCAAGCGCGCCGTGACCGACTGTGATACGGAGCGCTGCGTGCGCTACGCGCCCGAGGAGAAGCCGGGCGTGGCCAACCTCATGAGCATCTACTCCGCTGTGACCGGCAAGAGCTTTGAGGAGATCGAAAAGGAATTCGACGGTCAGGGCTACGGCGTCTTCAAGCCCGCCGTGGGCGAGGCCGTCGTCGAGACGCTGCGTCCCATCCGCGAGGAGGCCGGGCGCATCATGAAGGACAAGGCCTATCTCGAGCAGCTCTGCCGCAGCGGCGCGGAGAAGGCCTCCTATATCGCCAACAAGACCCTGCGCAAGGTCTATAAAAAGGTCGGGCTCGTCGCGGCCCGCTGAGCGCGGCGCCCTCCCTGGCGCAGTACAGATAGATTTGGAGTGTCGGGTGCTATGTTTCCCAACCTGCCTTTGTGGATAAAAATCGTTCTTTCCTCCGGCGTGGCCTTTTTGATCTCTTATCTGATGGTTCCGCCGGTCAAGCAGTTTGCCGAGCGCATCGACGCGGTCGACCAGCCGGATGAACGCCGCGTCAACAAGATCCCCATCCCGAGGATGGGCGGTCTGGCCATTTTCGTCGGCTTCATGCTCTCGCTGATCCTCTTCGTGGAGATGAGCCAGCCCGTCATGGGCATCATGCTCGGCACGCTGATCATCGCCTGCATGGGCGCGGTAGACGATATCGTCTCGCTCCGTCCCTGGGTGAAGCTCGCCGGGCAGCTGCTCGCTGCCGCCGTGGCCATCCGCTGCGGTGTGGTCTTCCGCGCCATTTCCAACCCCAACTTCTTCTCGCATATCACCACCATTCAGATCGGCTACCTCTCGATCCCGCTGACGGTGCTGTGGATCCTCGCCTGCACCAACGCCGTCAACCTCATCGACGGTCTGGACGGTCTGGCGGTGGGCGTGTCCACCATCAGCTCGCTGACGATGCTGGTCGTGTCGCTGACTGTGTCGGAGCCGGTGGTCTCGGTGATCCTGGCGGCGCTGGTTGGCGCGTGCATCGGCTTCATGCCCTATAACATGAACCCCGCCAAGATTTTCATGGGCGACGTGGGCTCGCAGATGCTGGGCTTCGTGCTCTCCACGGTGTCGATCCTGGGCCTGTTCAAGCTCCATGCGATCATCACCTTCTTCGTGCCGCTGATGGCGCTGGCCGTCCCCCTGGCGGACACGGTCTTCGCTTTCTTCCGGCGCATCTTCCACGGGCAGAGCCCCTTCCATGCGGACAAAAAGCATTTCCACCACCGTCTGCTCGCCATGGGCATGAGCCAGAAGCAGGCCGTGGCCGTGCTCTACGGCATTTCCGCCGTGATGGGCCTGATCGCCGTGCTGCTCACCGGGGAGAGCCCGGTGCTGCGCATCCTCTGCATCGTGGCGGCCGTCGTCGTGGCGCTGCTGCTGGTTTGGGTCGTGTTTTTCCGCTGCAAGCGAATCGCGCTGCCCTGGCAGCAGCCGGAGGGCAGGCACGCCGCGGGAGCAGGAGCTGCGCCCGAGCGCCAAAACAAAGAATGATCGCAACAGCGGGCGCACAAGCTGCGCCCGCTGTTTGCGCTTCCTGGCAGGGAAAGGGCTGCGCCAGCCGAGCGTGATGGTCGTTATAAGCGTGATGGCAGTTATAAGAACAGCATCGCTCCAAGGATGAGCAGCAGCTCCGTGTCGCCGCTCTCGCGGTAGAGCAGATAGAGCACCGCGATCATCAGCAGGTCGCCTGCCTCCAGCTCCCGCAGCGGCTGCAGGAGCTTCTCCGGCAGCAGCTTCCCAAGCTCGCCCAGCGGCCCCGGCGATGCGTGGGCGCGCCCTGCCGACGCGGCGGGGGCGGCCGGCGGAGGCGGCGAGCGCATCGGAGCGTCGGGCGGAGTCGTGACTCCCGGTGCGAGCGGCGGCTCGCTGCCGCCCAGGATCTCCACCCGCCCGGTGTTGCCTTCATAGCGTTTCACCATGCTCTCCGTCCTTCAGCGCGAAGCCCGCAAGCTTCAGAACGCGCGCGATACGCAGCGCGCGCTCAAGCTTGCCCTGCCGCTTTTGCGAGAGATAGGGCTTCATCGCGCGCAGCAGCTCCTGCGCAGGCGAGCTTCCGCCGCTCTGCAGCAGCCCGGAGAGCTTCGCCATGCCGCCCGTCGGCTCCGGCTGCGCGCCGGGCGCGCCCTCGCCCATAAGCGAGCGCGCCATTTCCTGGATCTGCGCCATTTGCTCCGGGTCGTTCAGAATCCCGGCGATCCGCTCCTCCCAATCGCCCACGCAGCCTCACCCCCGTTCACTTTTCTTCCATCACGCTGCGGATCTGCTCCGCGAGCCGCCGCCCTTCTCCGCTCTGCAGCACGCCGCGCAGAAAGGCCTGCAGCGCGGCCGTGTCCCCGCTGCGGAGCGCTTGCTCGGCCGCTGCGCCGTCGAGCTGCCCGCCGAGGCTTTTTCCCTCGCCGGACGCGGCGAGTGCCCGCAGCGCGTCGAGCTTGCCGCTGCGGCGCAGCTCCTCCTCCAGCTTCCTGAGATCCTGCATGCACGCCACCTTCCTTCGGCCTATTCTATGCTGTTCCGGGGATAATCTTGACAGAAAAAGGAGAACAGATCATGATTGCTGCCGTTTTTGCCGATTCGCACGGGAACACCGCCCGCATGCTGCAGGCGGTGCGCGCGCTGAAGCCGGACGTCCTTATCCACCTGGGCGACTATGCCCGCGACGCCGACGCGCTGCGCGAGGCCTTCCCGGAGCTGCCGCTCCATGTCGTGCGCGGCAACTGCGATATCGTGTCTTCCGCGCCGGATACGGCCGTGGTCGAGCTCGGCGGCGTGCGCGTGTTTCTCGCCCACGGCCACCAGTACGGCGTGGACTGGGGGCGGCTCGACTCGCTGGTGTATGCGGCGATGGAGCAAAACGCCCGTGTCGCGCTCTACGGTCATACGCACGAGGCGAACGTCGAGGAGATCGCCGCCGTGCAGCTCATGAACCCCGGCACGGCGGGAAAGGGGAGAAGGCTCAGCTTCGGCGTGCTCGAGGTCTATCCCAACGGCGGCGTCACGACGGAGATACGGGATTTGTAGTATCGAGCCGGGCGGGAACGGAAAACGCTCCGTTCCCGCCCGGTTTTTCATGTTTTTGCGTTAAAAAAATTCCTGAAAACGCAAGCTGCCGCGAGAAAACGCTCAGGGAAAAAAGCAAAAAATCGGCCGAAACAGCGGCATGTTTTCCTTGAAACGGGGCGGGAAATGCGGTATGATAGGCGAGTAAGTTTTTGCGCCGTCCGCAGCGGGGCGTTTTCCCGCAGCGGGAGAAGCGGCGCATGGCAAATAGAAGGAAAAAAGGAGGTGTGCCGATGTCATTGGAAGCGTTAACGAGCGTGACCGAAGCGGAGAAGGCGGCGAAAGACACGATCGCCGCGGCTCAGCTCCAGTCCAGGCAGATCCTCAGCGACGCAAACAAGGCCGGTGAGGCTGCGCTCAAGGCGGCTGTGGCTGAGGCGGAGAGCAAGCTCTCGCAGCTGCGGGACAAGGCTGCGGAGAAATCGCATGCGGATTCCGCCGCGCTGCGCGAACAGCTCGAGCAGCAGAAGGAAGAACTCCGCAAGAAGGCGGAATCCCGCCTGGAGGAAGCCGCAGCTCTCATTGTGGAAAGGATCGTGAAGAACTGATATGGCCATTTTGCAAATGAAACGGCTGCGGCTCATGATCCTCCGCTCCAAGAAAGAGGCGCTGCTGCAGGAGCTGACGAAGCGCGGCTGCGTGCAGCTCACGGAGCTGGACGAGGAGGCCAGAGAGCTTCTCCGCCCTGCCGGCAGCGAGCTGATGGCGCTCAAGAGCGAGCAGGCCGCTTATGAAAAGGCACTCGCACTCCTCGAAAGATACGCGCCGGCTAAGTCTCCACTGCTCAGCGCGAAGCCGGAGCTGCCGGAAAACAGCTTTCTGGAGAAGGAGGGGGAGGAGAGCCTCGCCCTCGCCCGGAAGATCGCGGATGCCGATGAGCGCATCCGCCATATCGCGGCGGAAGAGAGCAGGCGGCGCGGCGTGATCGAGTCGCTGCAGCCCTGGCTCGCGCTGGATCTGCCTCTCGAAACAGCGGGCACCGAGCGCGCAGCCCTCGTCTTCGGGACGCTGCCTCTCAAGGGCGGCCTTGCTCCCGCGGAGCAGGCGCTCGCGGAGGCCGTCGAGGAGGCGGAGCTGTTCCCCGTTTCGCAGGACAAGAAAGAGCAGTATGTGCTGCTGCTGTGTACCAAGGAATATCTCCCCGCCGCACAGGAGGCGCTGCGCGGACAGGGCTTCAACGCCGTGAGCTTCGGCGGCCTTACCGGTACGGCGAAGGAGGCCGAGCTGCGCGAATGCAAAGCGCTGGAGGAGCTCGCCGCCGAGAAGGCTGCGCTCGCCGAGGAGATCAAGTCGGAGGCCGGGCATCGGGACGAGCTCAAGCTGGCCTGCGACCGGCTGAATACGCGCGTCGGCATGGCCGAGGCGGAGGAGCACCTCGCAGAGTCGGACAGCGTTATCTTCCTCGAGGGCTGGATGCCCGCCGAGAAAGAGGAGGAGCTCGCCGGGCTCTTCGCGGCCTATGACTGCGCCTGGGAGTGCGAGGATCCGAGCGAGGAGGAATACGCGCAGGTCCCCGTCAAGCTCCGCAACAACAAGTTTTCCAACGCCCTCAACATGGTCACCGATATGTACAGCCTCCCGGCTTATGGCTCGGTGGACGCCAACCCCATCATGGCCCCCTTCTTCATCCTGTTTTACGGCCTCATGATGGCGGACATGGGCTACGGTCTCATCATGATCGCCGCGGCGCTCGTGGCAATGAAGAAGATCAAGCCGCGCGGCGGCACGCTGGCCTTCTGCCAGCTGCTTCTCTACGGCGGCATCTCCACCTTCATCATGGGCGCGCTCACGGGCGGCTTCTTCGGCAACGCCCCGGAGATCATCGCCGGGATGTTCGGCTCGAGCTGGAAGGGCCTGCCGCATCTGTTCAGCCCCGTCGAGGACAGCAACATGGTCCTCTACGGCGCGATGGTGCTCGGCGTGCTGCATCTCAACACCGGCATGGCAGTCTCCTTCGTGCAGAAATGCAGGAAGGGCGACGTGGCGGGGGCGCTCTTTGAAGAGGGCTCGCAGTGGATCATCCTGGTCGGCGGCGTGATGCTCGCGCTGCAGATGCTCGCCTTCAAGACGAACGGCACGCTTCATACCGTCGGACTCGCGGTGCTGATCGCGGGCGCGGTGCTGCTGCTCTTCGGCTCCACCAGAGGCGCCAAGGGCATCGGCAAGCTCACAGCCCCCTTCGGCTGCATTTACAACACCCTCACGGGCTGGTTCGGGGACATCCTGAGCTACTCGCGTATCATGGCGCTGATGCTCGCCGGCGGCGTTGTGGCGCAGGTGTTCAACACCATCGCCGCCATGCCCTCGAAAAACGGAGTGACGATCGCCTCCGGCATCGCCTTCATCCTCATCTTCCTGATCGGCCACGCGCTGAACTTCGCGCTGAACCTGCTGGGCTGCTTCGTGCATGACCTGCGTCTGCAGTGCCTGGAGTTCTTCGGCAAGTTCTATCAGGACGGCGGCAAGCCCTTCGAGCCGATGAAGGTTCGCACCAAGTACATCAATCCCGAAGAGTAAAAAAGTATCCATACAAAACAATTAGGAGGAAACAAAAATGGAATTTCTCAACAGCATCAGCGGGTACGCCCTCGGTCTGCTGGGCGCGGGCATCGCGGCGTTCATGGCGGGCATCGGCTCTGCCAAGGGTACCGGCATCGCCGGTGAAGCGGGCGCGGGCCTCGTCTCCGAGGATCCCAGCAAGTTCGGCAAGGCCATGATCCTGCAGGTCATCCCCGGCACCCAGGGTCTGTACGGCTTCGTTATCTGGTTCCTCGCGTACAGCAAGCTCGCCGCCGTCGGCGACGCTGTCACCGTGGCGCAGGGCATGCAGGTGCTTGCCGCCTGCCTTCCCATCGGCTTCGGCGGTCTGCTCTCCGGTATTGCCCAGGGCAAGGTCGCCGCTGCGTCCATCAACATCCTCGCCAAGAAGCCGGACGACTGGTCCAAGGGCATGATCCTCTGCATTACCGTGGAGTTCTACGCCATTCTGTCTCTGCTTGCTTCCTTCATGATGCTCAACGCGATCGCTCTCTGATCGCACCCGGATAGGAGTTGCTATGAAAGGCACGGAAAAAATCATTGCGCATATCCAGGCCGACGCCAAAGCCAGGGCCGACGAGATCCTTGCGCAGGCTGAGCAGCAGGCCGCTGCGCTCCGCGAGGAGCAGGAAAAAGAGGCCGCCGTGCTGTACAGCGAGAAAATACGCGCCGGTGTGAAGGACTGCGAAGACTCCGCCGAGAGCCTCGAGAGAATCGCCCGCATGGAGAGCCGCAAGGAGCTGCTGGCTGTCAAGCAGAAGAGCATTGAGGACTGCTTCGTGCTCGCCCAGAGCAAGATCGTCGCGCTGCCGGACGAGGAGTACGCCGCGTATCTGGCCTCTCTCGCCGCAGAGGCGGTCGTGACAGGGGAGGAGGAGATCATCCTCAACGCCCGCGACCGCAGGCGCGTGGGCGAAAAGCTCGTGGATCTCGTGAACGCGCGCGTCGAAAACGGCCGTCTCACGCTCTCCGACGAGACGCGGGACTTCATCGGCGGCCTCATCCTGCGCCGCGGCAGCGTGGAGACCAACTGCACGCTCGAGCTGCAGATGGACCTGGCCCGCGCGGAAATGGCCTCCCGGATCGCCGGCGTCCTCTTCGCGTGAGACGTGAGGAGGGAAGAAGTTGGCTACGAAAAAAGAAGCGTATCTGAGCCTGTCGGCCATGCTGCGCGCGCGGGAGCCGAAGCTCCTCAGCGCCGAGCGTGCCAGCCGCATGCTGGACGCGGCCTCCTTTGAGGATGCGGCCAAGCTCCTGACCGACTGCGGCTACGGCGACCTCTCCGGCTGCAGCGCGGCGGAGATCGAGAAGGCGCTTGCAGAGCGGCGCAACCGCATTTTCACGGAGATGGACGCGATGGCTCCCGACAGGGGCATCGTCGATCTCTTCCGCATGAAGTACGACGTCCACAACGCCAAGACCGTCCTCAAGGCCGAGGCCACGGGGCAGGACCCGCTGCGCATTATGAGCGTCTCCGGGCGCATCGCGCCGCAGAAGCTGCTCGAGGCCTACCGCGAGGAGCGCGTGAGCGAGCTGCCGAAGCTCTTCGGCGAGGCGCTGCTGCACGCGCGCGAGACCCTTGCCCGCACGGAGAACCCCCAGAAGGCGGATTTCGAGCTTGACAAGGCCTACTTCGCCGAGATGAAGCAGACGGCCGACTCTGTCGGCGGCAGCTTCCTCAAGGGCTATGTCAGCCTGCTGATCGACACCGCCAATCTCCGTTCCGCCGTGCGCACCCTGCGCATGAAAAAGAGCGCGGACTTCCTGCAGGAGGTCCTGATCCCCGGCGGCAGCGTCGATCCCGCGCGTATTGCCGCGGCGGCGGACGGGGAGGCCCTCGCGGCGCTCTTCGCCTCCGACCGGCTGGCCGACGCGGCAGCACTCGGTGCCCAGGCGGCGGCGGGCGGCGCGCAGACTGCCTTTGAGCGCAGCTGTGACAACGCCGTGAACCGCTATCTGCGCGAGGCGAAGCTCGTCAGCTACGGCAGCGAGCCCCTGGTCGCCTATCTCGCGGCCGTGGAAGGGGAGATCACCGCCGTGCGCATGATCCTTACGGGGCGTCTGGCCGGCATCGCGCCGGAGACCATCCGGGAAAGGCTGCGTGATTTGTATGCTTAAAATTGCTGTGATCGGCGGTCGCGAGACCGTCATGGGCTTCAAGGCGCTCGGCCTCGAGGCCTGCCCCGCGGCGAACGCCGAGGAGGCCTCGCAGATCCTGCGCCGTCTCACGCGCGAGAGTGAGGACTATGCGATCATCTACATCGAGGAGAACCTCGCCGCCCAGCTGGAGCGGGAGATCGACCGCTTTAAGGACAGCCCCAAACCGGCCATCATCCTGATCCCCGGGCGGGACGGGTCCATCGGCCTGGGGCAGAACGCCCTGCGCTCCGCGGTGGAACGCGCCGTCGGCACCAATATCCTGGGAGACTGAGCTCCCGACAGGTTCCTTTATACTGATTGAAAGGAAGTACGCAAATGAGCGGAAGAATTACCAAAGTATCCGGCCCGCTGGTCGTGGCCGAGGGCCTGGCGGACGCCAACGTCTCAGACGTTGTGCGCGTGGGCTCTCACCAGCTGATCGGCGAGATCCTGAATATGACGGGCGATCGCGCCTCCATCCAGGTCTATGAGGAGACCTCCGGTCTCGGACCCGGCGCCGAGGTCGTGACCACCGGGATGCCGATGTCCGTGGAGCTCGGCCCCGGCATGCTCGACAACATCTATGACGGCATCCAGCGCCCGCTGCCCGAGATGCGCGCCATCTCCGGCGACTGCATCACCCGCGGCATTTCGGTGCCCGCGCTGAACCGCGAGAAAGTCTGGGACTTCGTGCCCGTCGCCCGGGTGGGCGATAAGCTTGTCGCGGGCGACGTGCTTGGCACCGTCCAGGAGACCAGCGCCATCCTCCACAAGATCATGGTTCCCTACCGCGTCTCCGGCGAGGTCGTGAGCATCGAGGCGGGCAGCTTCCATGTGGACGATATCGTTGCCAAGCTGCGCGACGACCGCGGCAACATCCATGAGCTCAGCATGCTGCAGCGCTGGCCCGTGCGTATCCCGCGCCCCTACACCCGCAAGTATGTGCCCAGCCGCCCCATGAACAGCGGCCAGCGCATCATCGACACCCTGTTCCCCATCGCCAAGGGCGGCACCGCGGCCGTTCCCGGCCCCTTCGGCTCTGGCAAGACCGTTGTGCAGCACCAGCTGGCCAAGTGGTCGGACGTGGACATTGTCATCTACATCGGCTGCGGCGAGCGCGGCAACGAGATGACGGACGTTCTGATGGAGTTCCCCGAGCTGAAGGACCCGCGCAACGGCGAGCCGCTGATGAAGCGCACCGTGCTGATCGCCAACACCTCCGACATGCCTGTGGCCGCGCGCGAGGCCTCCATCTACACCGGCATCACCATTGCCGAGTATTTCCGCGACATGGGCTATGACGTCGCCGTTCTGGCCGACTCCACCTCCCGTTGGGCCGAGGCTCTGCGCGAGATGTCCGGCCGTCTGGAAGAGATGCCCGGCGAAGAGGGCTATCCCGCCTACCTCGCCTCCCGTCTGAGCCAGTTCTACGAGCGCGCCGGCGTGGTCGAGTGCCTCGGCAAGGATACCCGCCGCGGCTCCGTCACGGCCATCGGCGCCGTGTCGCCTCCGGGCGGCGATATCTCCGAGCCCGTCTCCCAGGCCACGATGCGCATCGTC
>ODAJ012163814.1_pt1 | contig 15414 bp, 15 predicted proteins | sample 1539241 | NCBI WGS metagenome assembly ODAJ01 (sample SAMN02144231, study PRJEB22623) | gut metagenome | biome: sheep rumen | host: Ovis aries | place: New Zealand
GAGATCAGGACCGTCGCAAGAATCGACAGTGCCGTCAGCAGAAGCGTTGCCGGCAGTTTGGAGGCAAAGGTATCCGCGACATTCAGGCCGGACACATAGCTCGTCCCCATATCTCCTCTGATCATGCCTCCCAGCCAGGTGGCATACTGAATCAGAAAAGGACGGTCCAGTCCCAGCTCTGCCCGCCTGGCATCTATGATCTCCTGCGACACTGCCCCCTTATCTCCGTATAGTTCTGTAACTGCGTCACTTCCAGCCACGCGCATCATGGCAAAGGATAAAAATGTGATGCCGATCAGGACGGGGATCAGCTGTAAAAGCCGCTGCATGATATATTTTCGCAAAGTATTCTCCAACATCAAAAAAGCCCCGGCAATCATGAACAGTATCATCCAGAATCACCCGGCTTGAGATAACGTGAAGTGACAGGGTCACTTCAAGGTGCTTTTTATAAGTATATTTTAAATGCCCGTTTTCCATGTCGGAAGCCCCATAGGGGGATAGCGGTTTCTGTCGTTACTCCTGTCCACGCCCTGTCGAGGGCGCGGACAGTAACTTTCTGTCTGCAATCCCGTATTTGTATCCCCCCACTCGGGTTGTGGAGGATGGGTCCGGATGGTACTGTATTTTCAGAGACAAAACCGTTTCGCACTCCGACAGCCGCCGTATTAACAAGCGTCACAGCTGCCGCGTCACCGGACCCGACAGCCGCCTCATTAACAGGCGTCACAGCTGCCACATTACCATTCCTCACGGCCGCCGTTTTTTGCAATATAACACCCGACATCCCAGGAAGGAAAAGGTGATCCTATGCCCCTTTCAACAATCCTCTCGGAAAACAGACAATACTGGACCGGCAGGTCTGCCGGCTATTCGAAAGTCAACCGGACAGAGCTTTCCACAGACCAGCGAAAAAAATGGAAATCCTGCCTGAAAAAGGAAATCACGGATCATTTTCCCGCTACTCCATTCGAAGAACTTCGTGTGCTGGATGTCGGGACCGGTCCCGGTTTCTTCGCGATCCTGCTCTGTGAAATGGGATTATCTGTCACGGCAGTCGATCTGACACCTGCCATGCTGGAAGAAGCCCGGAGAAATGCCGGAAGCCTTGCGGGGCAGATCCGTTTTCTGGAAATGAACGCGGAGGAACTGGATTTTAGCGATGATTCCTTCGATGTGATCGTCAGCAGGAACCTGACCTGGAACCTGCCCCATCCCGAAAAGGCCTACGCGGAATGGTCCCGTGTCCTGCGGCCCGGCGGACTCCTGCTCAATTTCGATGCAAACTGGTATTCCTATCTGTTCGACGGCGAGGCACTTTCCGCATATAAAACGGACAGAATCAATTCCGCGGCGGAAGGCATTCATGACGCCAACATAGGGGAAAACTTTGATATCATGGAGGGCATCGCGCGCCGCGTCCCCCTCTCCCGTATCAGCAGACCGGGATGGGATATAGACCTTCTGGGGCGGCTCGGAATGCGCGCCGAGGCGGATGAGTCCTTCTGGGAAAAGGTCTGGTCCCGGGAGGAAAAGATCAACTTTTCTTCCACACCCATGTTTATCATCCGGGCAGGAATATAAGGACTTTCTGCTCATACCCTGGTCCGGATGCCGCTTGTAACCTGCTTTTTGTTATTTTGCTTACAAGTCACTCCCCACCAGATTCGACGTGTTTTTGAGCGTCGAGACGCTCAAAAACCGGAGTTTTACATCGTAATAGGCGTTACAAATAGCACCCGCACCAGACAGCAAAGTGTCTTTGCTGTCTGGTGCGGGTGCTATATATTTTCTGTTTGGTGCGGCTTCCCCGTTTTTTGTGTCATGCACAGCTAATGAGCTGATGAGACCGTCAGAGAAGGCAGCACCATTTGTTTTCGGACATCTGAATTGATTATCAAACGCTTTATTTTTTTCTTCTTTCCCTGATAATAGTCCCGCAAGCCCGCTTATTATATTGCCGACTCTTAGCCTTTCTGCCTGTCATATTTCATTTGATTGGCAGTCTTCCGCACTTCTTCTCCGCTGATGATCACGATATGCGGCTGTTTCGTTTCCACTTCCGCCATAGCTTTCTCGTAGCTGTCGATAAAGAAATCAATGCTTTCCTTCATCCAGCTCAAAACGGCACTCTCCTTGTTCTCCGGTTCCTCCGGGCGGTTCCTTGTCACCGCATCCGTCTCAGCGTGGTTGATCTTATTGCGCACAGCTCCAATGTGATAATACGAATAAAGAAGGTTTTGCAGCGTTTCCGTGCTGTCGCAGGCTGTAAGTCCCGTGATCTGCAAAGAATCCTTGTTCCCGACGGATTGCGTCCTCAGGACGGCGTACACATGCTGTGAATCTTCGCCCCTGGCACCCCGGCCTCTGGTTTTTAAACGATTATAAGTCTTGATGAAAAAGTGACTAATATTATCTATCTTATAGTATTCATAGGGCTTCAGTTGCAACCGTTGCTGTGCGAAAAGCCGCTTGATCTCTTCCTTATCCTTCTCGTCTCCACAGTAGTAAAACATCCCGGATCTCACAAGATTTTCCGGTGCCTTGGCCTCGATCAGGGTCAGGGTCTGCTGATTAATCGCTCCATGTATCAGGTATAGATCAGAGGATGGTCATTCTCCGGTATGTTTCATCAGTATTTGCTCATAGGATGGTTTTATACAGAGCAGGTCCAGATGGAAGCCATGGCCGGTCCGCTTCCCACGCAGAGAGAAGCGCAGCCGATCTTTTCGCCTGTCCGCTGCATCTCATAGAGCATGCTGACGATAATGCGCAGGCCCGTGCAGCCGATGGGATGCCCGAGTGAGATCCCGGATCCGTTGCGGTTTACATTGGCAGGATCCAGCTTCCATCCGTATTCCTCCGCAAGACGTTTTTCAACGCCCAGAAACTGTGCCGCAAAGGCCTCGTTGATCTCCCAGTAGTCCACGTCCTCAAAGCTGATTCCGGCTCCAGCAAGGCACTTGGGAATCGCTTTAGAAGGTCCAAGTCCCATATATTTGGGTTCCACGCCGGCCCCGCAGCTGTAGAGAAGCTTTGCCATGGGCTTCAGTCCGAGTTCTTTCGCCTTGTCTTCCGACATGACGACCACAGCTGCCGCGGCGTCATTTACTCCGGATGCGTTTGCGGCGGTTGTGACACCCTCCGGTGAAAAGACCGTCCTCATTGTTGACAGCTTTTCATAATTACAGCCACGGAGGGGGTGCTCGTCCGTATCGATCACAATCTCCCCCTTCCTGCGATCCTTAACGATGACCGGGACGATCTCGTCCCTGAATTTTCCGGCGTCAATAGCGGCGCAGGCGCGCTGGTGGCTGCGGACAGCAAGCTGATCGCATTCCTCGCGGGTGATGCCGCAGAGTTTTGCCACATTGTCCGCGGTGACGCCCATATGTCCGGGAACCAGTTCATCATAAAGTGCGTCATGGATGAGACTGTCGATCAGCTCGGCAGTCCCGCCGGTCGGAATGCTGCCCATGCGGTATCCCATCCTCGCCTTGGTCAGCATAAAAGGTGCTTGTGTCATATTTTCCGTTCCGATGACCAATCCGATTTCTGTCTTTCCGAGCTGAATGTTGCTGCAGGCAATTTCCAGGGCCCTCATGCCTGAAGCACAGTTCTGGTTGACTGTTACGGCATTGCTGCTCTCATCAAGCCCGATCCGCATGGAGACCTGCCTGGCGGGAAGAGAGCCCTGCATATGCGGATAGCACTCTCCCATGACGATTTCTTCAATCGTCTTTATATCTATCCCGGCCCGGCGGATCGCCTCCTTACCGGCTGTTACAGCAAGGTCCCTTGCAGAGACATCCCTGAACTGCCCCTGGAATTTACCGATCGCGGTACGACAGGCACTGACAATGACTGCATTTTTCATAAGCATTTACCCCTTTCATTTCATCCCTATCCCGTCATGTTCACACCCCGGGAGCATGATTTTTGCATGCAGGCCCAACTGATGATGTCGATATTATCCGCTCCAGTGTAATCAAAGGATTATCCTGATATCGAGTGTATCCCCTATACGGGGATTCCACAGCGTTCGTATGAATGATTTTTTCCGTGGGAATCTACTGCTTTTTTCTTAGTAGAAGTATAAAAAAGCTGTCCAAATGGGTAGTTTCTCTCCCCATTCCGGATGTGGTAAAATTCAAAGATAGGGGTATTACTCCATACAACAGGAAAGCTGTGAAGAAATGAGAAAATCATCTCTTCACAGCTTCTTTCTGTCTGTATGTATTTTCTTTCCAGGCACCTGCCTTCCGGGACTTCCTGTGCCTTTTTTATTAAAAAAGATTACAGCTCCTTACTTGATAAAGTAGTCGATCGCTTCATTCAGTGCATCCACCGGTTCCATATCATTTGCCTCAATAGCATCCACAATGCAGTGACTGATATGATTTTTCATGATGACTTTTCCGGTGTTGTTGATGGCATTGCGGACGGCAGCAAGCTGGATCAGCACGTCGCTGCAGTCTTCATCGCGCTCGATCATTCGCTTGACAGATTCAAGATGCCCGATAGCTCTGGCAAGACGGTTCATGACTGCTCTTTTTTCTTCCTGACTGTGCACATGATGATGCATCCCCTCGTGTTCATGGGTATGCGGATGGGGGTGGTCATGCGTATGAGCCGCAGCACTATTGTGGGTATGTGTGTGCGCATTCTCTGTATTCAGATCTCTGTTCTCAAGCATTTCCCTGTCCCCCTTTTCTTTTGCAGAAGTACTTATCCGTTACCGTAAACTTTATCCTGTCTCCTGTGTCTGTGCTTCCTCCGCGCGGATCATGATCGTATTACGGATCAAATCCACGTCCTGAATGACCCCACGCACAGAGGAAGTCTCCCCTATAATGTCATAGAGAACGATTTCGCCGTTTTCCATGCGGACATTGCAGACGCTGTCCAGGAGCAGCTGCTCTTTTCCGTTTTTGATCAGAAATGCTTTCGAAAGACACATTTTTGTACCGATGACCTCCTGTTCGCAAACATCTGTGTGAAATAGTCTTATTTCCCTGTAAAGGCAGGCTTTCTCTTCTCCATAAAGGCCTTAACGCCCTCGGTAAAGTCCGCTGTCAGCGCGCACTCGTGCTGGGTCGGGCCTTCCACCTTATCAAGCCAGTCCCTGTAATCGGCAAAAGCCGCCTCATAGATCTGTTTTTTAATGTTTTTGTAAGAGACGAGCGGTCCTGCGGCCAGTTTTGCGGCAAGCTTCATGGCTGCAGACTCCAGTTCCTCTTTCCCTACGACCTGATAGGCCAGGCCCAGTTCTTTGGCCTCAGCAGCGCCCATAGGGCGGCCGGTGGCAGACAGTTCCATGGCTCTTGCTGCCCCGATGCTCTTTGCAAGGAGGTAAGCTGCTCCCGTATCGGGAACCAGACCCAGGTTGACGAAAGCCAGGATGAACTTTGCGTTGTCTGCACAGATCAGGAAGTCACCGCCAAGAGCCAAGCTGACACCCGCGCCGGCTGCCGCGCCGCTGACTGCAGTAATGATCATCTTGCTCATCTTCTTCATGTAGTCCGCCAGTTTTCCGACTCTTGCGATCAGATCGTCCAGGCTGACATCGCCGCCCGCCTGTACCTGCTGATAGAAAAAGCCGATATCGCCGCCTGCAGAAAAGGCCTTGTCCGCACCCTTGAGGACAACGACTTTCACGGCTTCATCCGCTTCTGCCCTCGCAAAAAGCTCGAGCAGCTCATCTGCCATCTGCTCATCGATGGCGTTGAGGTTTTTCATATAGTTCATCGTGATCACGGCTATGCCGTCCTGTACGCTGTAAACCGTTTTTTTGAATTCCATATGCATCTCCTTTTATTCTTGCCAAGGGCTTGTACAAGTCCTTTTCCGAAACTCTTCAAAGCCTCTTAAGAGCACAGCAGTCCCGGGGATCACAATCCGCTGATTTCTTTTGAGAAATTCCCGGAAACGCCTTTCTATATGCAGGCATTTCCGGGAATATATATGCTTTACGGCTCCTTCAGTCGCGAATCCTCTGATTTGTTTTCAAAAAAGTATGGTGATGGCAAAGTGTCACAAATCAGAACGGCTTTCCCGCTGTGTCTGCCATAGGCAAATTCTCAGTCAATCCGCCGTCAGGTTCTCAGTCTGTTCACATTCAGACCCTGATCCGGTCGATCAGCCGATGGTCAGTCCCATCTTCTCCTCACGGAAGATTCTGGCATCCATTTCCTTGAGATTAGGGGAGATGATGGGTGTGAATTCCATCTGATCCAGGATATCCTTCTGCAGGTCTACGCCGGGGGCCTTTTCAATCAGCATCAGGCCGTCTTTTGTCAGCTCAAATACTGCTCTCTCTGTCACATAGAGAACCTTCTGACCGACGGAAGCGCCGTACTCGCCGCTGTAGGTGACCTGCTGGACTTCCTTGACGAACTTCTTGGCCTTGCCTTCCTGGACAATGTGAAGCTCGCCGTTTCCGATCTCATACTTGCTTCCGCCTGCGGTAAAGGCGCCGCAGAAGACCACCTTGGGAGTGGACTGGGAAATGTTGATGAAACCACCGCAGCCGGGAATCTTGGGGCCGAACTTGCCGACGTTATTGTCGCCCTTCTGGTTGACTTCCGCAAGGCCCAGAACAGCCAGATCCAGGTTTCCGCCATTATAGATATCGAAGATCTCCGGCATGGTAACGGTCGCGCTGGAGTTGAGGCCGGCGCCGAACAGATCTCCGGATCCGGGCATGCCGCCGACGATTCCGTCTTCGGAAGTCAGGGTCATCTCCTGCGCAAATCCTTCTTCACCGGCAACTGTGGCTACCAGCTCCGGAATGCCGATACCAAGATTGACCAGAGAAGCAGGTGTAAGCTCCATAGCGCATCTTCTGGCAATGACCTTGCGGACGTTCAGGGGCAGAGGCTTAAGGGCGTCTACAGGAGCATCGATCATACCGCAGTATTTCTTGTCGAAGAAGACGTTGGTTGTCATTCTGTGATACTTTTCAGGCTCTTTGCTCTCTACGACCGCATCTACAAAGTATCCGGGAACTTCCACGGAAGCTGCCGGAAGCTTGGTGTCGGAGATATATTTGACCTGGGCAATAACTTTTCCGCCTGCAGCGCGGACCGCCATGGCGACATTCTTGGGATCCAGACGTCCGGACTCATGCTCCAGCGACAGATTTCCGTCCTTATCCGCTGTGGTGGCACGGATGATAGCGATATCAAATTTGGGCGTGGGATAATACAGCCACTCTTCACCGTCAAATTCCACGACCTTTACAAGATCCTCTGTCGTGACGGCGTTCATCTTACCGCCTTCCAGACGGGGGTCTACGAAGGTGCGCAGACCGACTTTGGTCATCAGTCCCTTCCGGCCCTGGATGGAGCAGCGGAAAAGTTCGGCAATAACGCCCAGAGGGTAATTGTATGCCTGGCACTCATTGGCATTGATCAGAGCAGGAATATTGGGTGTGAGACCGATATGGCCGGCAATAACCTTGCCGATCAGTCCCTTGTGGCCCCAGCGGTCATAACCGGTGCCGTTCAGGCCGGCACTTCCCGTAAATACACACTCCAGATTCGCGGGATGTCCTGTCTCAAGGAAACGGTCCTCAACCGCCTTGAACACTTCATCCGGAAGAGCCCAGTGTACGAATCCTGTTGTCGCTACGACCGCCCCGTCCTGAATCAGGTCCAGCGCTTCGCTCATGGTCTTTACTTTGCTCATACTACCTCTCCTCTCCTTCTATTCTTGTTTTTCTACAGCTGTCTTCATCTATTCGGGAAGGGCCCGCCCGCGGGTCCTTCCCCGTAATGACTTTTCTACGTTTTTTCTTATCTTCTGTCAGGCATTGCCCAGGATCCCGTCCAGAATCTTCTGAACAGCCAGGACAGCCGGGCAGTCCCCGGGAAGTTCTCTTAAAGGCATTCCCTCCCGGTCGTACTTGTTGAGGACTGCATCCTCCGGAATCGTTCCCAGAACAGGTACGCCAACGCGGTCTACGAGGTCCTGCAGGGGTGCGTCATCGCGCACGCGGTTCAGGATCAATCCAGCCCTGCGGACGCTGATACCGTTTTCATTGGCCAGCGCGATCTCCACGATGCCGCGCGCAGTCTCCAGGCTCCTGGCGGACATATCGGAGACCACCAGCAGAGTATCCAGATCCTTGAGTACCCGCCGGTTGATCTGTTCGGGACCGGCCTCGCCGTCCACGACACTGATCCTGTAATCCTCCACCAGCATGCCCATGCCGTGGCGGAGCAGATCATTGACCGCACAGTAACAGCCCGGCTCCTCGGGACGTCCCATCAGCAGCAGATCATAGCCGTCACCCTTGTGGACGACGTCCCGGATGACCTCCCGCATGGGTTTGTTGTTCATTTTTTTCTTTACATCGTCCCTGCCTACGATTGATCTGCGCATGGCAGTGATCGTCTTTTCCGGCTCCGCTTTGATGCCAAGTGTATAGGGAAGGCTCATGGCGGAATCCGCGTCGATGGCAAGGATCTCTCCGGGGTATTTCTTGGCCAGCTGTGTGATCATTAAAGACGCAATGACGGATTTACCCGTGCCGCCTTTTCCGGTGACTGCGATCGTTCTGCCTTTCATTTTTTACCTCCCTGTCAAAGTGCTCTGTGCGGACTGTCTCACAAAGACTGTTCTTCCTTTCCGGTGAGCTGCCTTCCATGGAATGGAGTCCGGGGGCAGATCACAGATTTCCTTTTTTCTTATTCTCGATCAGGGTCTCCATGTACTCGGTAATGACTGCCTTGATCTGATCCGCGGTCTGGTAGCGGATGTCGATGCCGTCCTCATCGAAGGTGAGGGTCGGCAGACCGTATTTCTCGTAGATATAATCCTTGACCAGCTTGCTGGCTGCCCAGGTGTGCTTGCAGCCGACGTGGCCGGCGAACATGGAAACATTGACCTTGTATTCGCCGATCATACGGTCGACCATCTGGATCCAGGGCTCCGCAGGGCCGGCCGCGCCGTGCACCATGGGAGAGTTGAGGGTTCTCTGGCCCAGACCCAGGAAGATGCTGTCTTCGGAAGATGTGTCGATCACCTTGTAGCCCTCATAGCCGAAGCCGTCCATGACCAGGACTGCGTTGAAGGCCTTTTCCATCCAGCCGACGATACCGGCGTTGTTCCAAAGCATGTTCTGGACCCAGATGACACGGAATTCCTCAGGTCCGGGTGTAACACCCTTGCCGGCTGCCAGATTCTTCACGCCGTAATCATATTCGGCCTGAAGGAAGTCCACGGCACCCTGGCTGCCCATCATGCCGCCGACCATCTCGTTGAGGACCAGAAGGCTGCCGGGAAGGGGACAGGGAGTGATCTGACGAAGTTTTGAGCAGGCAGTCAGAAGTCTTGCCGCCTTGTTGCCTCGCTCGACGATCTCTTTGAGCTTGTCCATATCCAGCTTGTTGCCGGTCACCTCTTCGAGGAACTTGCAGGCTTCCTTGAGCTGTTCTGCAAGATAGCCGTATCCGCGCTCATCCTGACGATAGGGAGTATCGAGGCAGAAGCTGGGGATATCCAGGATCTTAGCCGCTGCCGTATAAGCGACACGCGAGGAATCACAGGGTGTAACTGTCGCCAGGATCGCATCGGGTTTCATCCGGAGGTCGCCGGACAGATAGTAACCGATCTGGCCTCTGTTGATGGAGCAGAGCTGGTGGCTGACGTACTGATCCGCCAGATCCAGGTATTTAAAGGTCTTATCGGAGTTGGCATAGCGCATGATCAGGGTCTCCGGAACAAAGGGGACCGCGTCAAACGCATAGATCAGCTCCGCAGGCGTATTGGTACTGGTCAGGATCAGCTTTTTGCCCCGCTCATGCGCCGTGCAGATATCATCCCAATGGTCCATCTGGAGCTTTGCCATCCAGAGGCGTCCGGGGTGTTTTTCCTTCATATAGGAGTACATCTTGACAACTTCTTTATGTACGTCCGGAAGAAGATCGATCTCACGAATCTCAGTATTTTTCGCATCACTCATCAGTTCTTACCTCCTTCGATCATTTTCCTTTGATCAGTTTCCTTCGATCATTTCCACAAAGGCTTCCGCCCTGACACCAACCTGGCCGGCGTTGGTCGTGATCTCTTCCTTCTCCAGTGTCAGTACAGGAATTCCTTCCTTCTCGAACTTGTCATAGAAGAAAACACTCTCGCCGCCCCACAGGCAGCAGTTTTTCAGACGAACATAGACAATTCCGTCTACATCGAACTCTCTCGCAAGGCCCAGCATATCCTCGTACATCTCATCGTGGAGGTCTGTCATTCTGGGGCAGGTGAGCTTTTCCAGATAAGAGCGGGCGATGGACTCGATCGCGCTCTCGCCCTCTTGGCGGGTCACATCCGACCACAGATAACGGGTTCCGTAGCAGTTGTAGTCTGTGACGATCAGGCCGCCGTGCTCCTCGAAAATACGCACATATTCGGGATCATCCACAGCAGATCCGATCATCATTAACCTTGCACCGTAATTGGTAATGGGCTCGCGCTGTTTTGCCTCGTCGATAAAGGCACGCAGTTCTTCGTTGTAGATTTCCTTTGGCATGGACATGGCCCGGATGGTCCACTGCAGGGTCTCGGTACCGGTGATTTTCGGCTCATTGCCCTTGGTGAGAGTGAACATCTCGCGGATCAGGGCGCGGGTCTGGTTGTAAAGATCGATAGATGCGTTGAGCTTCTCTTCGGTAATCTCATTGCCGGATAACTTCTCCATAGTTTCCTTCACGATCTGCAGCTCATCCTTGAAATAATTGACCGCAAGTTTGTCGTGGTTTCTGGGAATGTTGATATTGAGCTTGCACTCTGTGTTGCCGATCACGGCCCAGTTGTCATACAGACGCTGGATGAACATGCATCCGTCCGAGACAATGATGCCGTCCAGGAAGTTGTATTTGCCGTCGATCAGATTCTGAAGACATGCACGGCAGAATCCGCAGGTATAGCCGGTCATCCAGGTCTCGCCGTCCCGGTCATCTGTACATTCCGTACCGCGGATGCGAATGGGGAGCATTCCCGCTGCATGGATGAGTTCCTCGGGAATGTGGCAGCAGACTGTACCGACCACCTTTTTTCCTGCCTTCTTCCAACTCTCGATATACTCGTTGCCGATGGCTATAGTTGGTTTCATAGTCCTTTTGTCCCTCCTTTTCTGACTTCATCAGTTACAAACTGTTACTTATTCATTCACCAAATAATTACCAGGTATGTTTCAGCGCACCCTCCGGACAGGCCTTGAGACAGGGAAGAACATAATCCCCGCTTGCCATCCGGTCACGGCTCTTACAGGCTGCACATGTCTGACGCAGCCTGTTGCGCGCTTCTTCCCGGACAATGACCACTTCGTCGTCGTAGTCGTCCAGCTCTGTCTGAAAAATGCCTTCCGGACATGCCTGCAGGCAGGGCTTTTCCCCGCACTCGCTGCATTTGTCCGTGTCGATTGTGATATAGTAATTGCCGCTCCCGTCTTCATATCCGTAATTGGAAAGCATCTGACCGCCTCCTTTTTGCAATGTTGTCAGGATTTGCAGCCGCACCGGCATCCGCCGGAGGTATGATCATACCCCATCAGGGCACGGGACCGGGTCAGGAACGCTGTCCTCTCCTCTTTCTCTTTTCCAGAAGATCATAGGCCATGAGAGCGCCACCCAGCGCGCCGGCGATCTGGGAATCATAGCTTCCCTGCAGCGCAGTCACGCCCATAAGCTTCTCCACGCGCCGGACAACACCGATGTTTTTCGCGATTCCGCCGGTAATGGCAAAATCCAATTCCATCCCGTTGCGTTCCAGCAGGCGCGCGACGCGGTCCGCCATAGCCTGACAGTAGGCTGCCAGTACCTGCTCTTTGGTCCAGCCCTCGCGCATAAGATGCCCCACCTCAGTCTTTGCAAAGACGACACACTGGCTTGTGATGGGCTTGGGGATCTGATCCGCCTCAAAGGAACGTGCGCCGATCTCCTCGATCGGAACACCCAGCAGATCCGCAATGACTTCCATACCTCTTCCTGTGCCCGCTGCGCATTTATCGTTCATCATGAAGGAACGTACCCTGCCGTTTTCATCACAGTGGATTGCCTTGCAGTCCTGGCCGCCCATATCCAGAATGGTGCGGACCGAAGGGCCATAGATAAAGTTCGCGCCGCGTGCGTGGCAGGTGATTTCCGTCACCGTCTTGTCCGCGAAGGGGACATTGACACGTCCGTATCCGGTTCCGACTGTAAATGCGATCTCCTCCCTCTGCAGCCCTGTCAGTTCCAGCACTCTGTTCATTGCATTTACCGCGGAATCCTTGCTGTTGGAGCCTGTCCGGATGCTCGCATAGGACAGGGGCTTTTTGTCCGCCATGACAACTGCCTGTGTGCTCGTCGATCCGATATCCACGCCGGCAGTCAGACATGCTCCTTTCCAGTCTTTCAGGTCGGGGTTGATCCAGCTCTCTTCCGACCATCTCCAGTATTCCTGTGCCATATACCTATCTCCTCTCCAGGCAAAACAGTGTTTCACTCTTTTCAAACATGCCGAAATGAAGAATATTGCATCGGCAGTTTTTTACTCTGCCGCCAGCAGCGCTGCGCCGTAGGCGCTGGCGTATTCTGCCTGCGGAGCCACTGTGATCTTCTGTCCTATCTCTTTTTCCAGCGCCGCCATAAGACCGCTGTTGCGGGTCGGCCCGCCGATCACGCAGATGTCGCTGACTTTCCCGAACCGGTTGGCAAGTCCCACGATATGGGAGGCAACACCCTCTAATACGCCCCAGGCTATATCGGAGGCCGCTTCATTCTGATGGATCAGCGAGATCACTTCCGACTCCACGAACACAACACACTGGGCGGAAAGAATGATGTCCTTCTGATGCTGCAGGGCAAGATCTCCGAAATCATCGATCGTGGTGTCCAGCACTCTGGCCATTGCCTCGATGAAAGTACCGCTGCCCGAGGCACATTTGTCATTCACCTCATAGCCCTGTACACGCTTTCCTTCATCCAGCCGGATCGCGCGGTTTCGCTCCGCTCCCAGATCCAGCACACATCTGCATCCCGGCACCAGCCTTGCGGCGCCCGCCGCCGCGGACATGATCTCATTGACCTTTCCGTCCCCGATCCGGATCGTCTGGGCACCCACCCCGGTAATATAGATTTTTTCCACATCCTCTGCGGAAAGTCCGCTTTCCTGCAGAAGCATGGCAAATGCATCTTCTGCCGCCTTATTTGTATCAAAATCCGTGCGTGTCACTGCTGCGGCGAGAATTTCTCCGTCCCGCACAAGAACGGCTTTTGTACGCTGCGTTCCGCAGTCAATCCCAACTGTTGTCATCGCAATCCTCCATATAATCCCTGCCGCATGCCTGACCTGTCACAAGATGAGGCTGCACTTTTTTTACCGCCCGGTTTCAGGATGTCTCAGGAAAGAAGATCTGTCGCCTTTTCCAGTTCTGCATTGGCTGTCTCAAAACCCGATACGGCTTTTTCGATCAGGTCCGCCGCCTCTGTCTTCCCTGAATCCCGCAGGCGCCCGGCCAGTTCGCGCATTTCCTGCGCATGTTCGGCGTTGTGTCCGATCATATACTGGAGGATCTTCAGGTCTCTGTTTTTTCCGCTTCCCGCCTGTTCATCGCCGTTATGTTCATGTGAATGGTGGTGATGATGTCCTTGCTCGTGATCATGATCGTGATGATGGTGGTGTTCATGTTCTCCGCTGTGGGAATGGTCTGCACACATAGTTTTTTACCTTTTCCTTTCCCCGGGAGGGGGATATCATCCGCTCCGGTTGTAATTGACGGGTTTCATACAACAAATATATCCCCCCATAGAGGATTCCACAGCGTCCGCCGGAATGAATTCTTTTAGAGGAATCTACTGCTTTTTTCCTAGTGAGAGTTCAAAAAAACCATCCAAAAGTATGATGCCCCCAAGTTTGGAATATGGTAAAATTTGTCAGATATAGCTAAACAGGAAGATGCTTTACCGGCAATATGTCCAAAAAATTTTCCCGGAAGGTCTTCATGCAGCACAGTTTTGGGGCTGCTCATTTTTGACATTTTTAATACGGAGGGCAGATGCCGGAGGGTATTCCGATAATATGTAAAAAGATATGTTATTAATCAGACAGGTTCATGCGTTTCAGAGAAACTGTACAAAGTGTGCCGTTTAATATTCCGAGGGGTGAGAATTCGATGATTGACCATACTTCAGCTTTTACATCTTTTGTGCTGGATCTACATAAAAGGAGCACCAACTTCAGCCGCACAGTACTGAAACTGGTCGATAAGCATCTGGAAGAAGGAAAGGCTGCAATCTCCATGTATCCCTCCGTAGTCCTTTCATCACCTGCAGCGAATATGCCTTCGTGGAAAACCACGGAGCGCGGGGTTTCGGGCGCCCTGCTGTTTGACAGCCTGATGGAAGACGGTCCCACGCGGCGGCTGATTATGGACTGTCGGCAGAGATGCAGTGAGAGAAAGACATTTCTTCTTCTGTCCGTCACATCGGATGACTGTCCTGCGTCTCACCGCGATCTGCTCCGGCAGCATGATCTGCGCGACCATCTTGTCCTCCCCCTCTGTTATGAAAAGAATCCCCTGGGCATTCTGAGTGTTTTCCGGGGAAAAGAGGATCCCTATTTTTCCCAAGAAGACCTGAGCATGCTGCAGGACGCGGCAAAATGCATCTCATCCGTCTATTACCTGGATAACCGGAACAACCGGAAGGTACTCTATTACTTCCATCGTTTTCTGGATGACATGGACATCGGAGCTGCCTTGATTGACCGCCAGCTCAGAATCATTGATTCCAACAAATCCTTCCGGGATTATTTCGAATATGTCTGGAAGGAAGGCATTCTGACCGGTAAAATCCCGGAATACACAGGTGACGAAGGATCATCCATCTCCGATTCCCAGAAACTGATCTATCACTTCGGCCCCAGGATCATTGTCCGTCCCGAGAAGCTTCGCTGCGACTGCATGCTGTACAACTACCGCCTGTACACAAAACCTCTCGCCTACGCGAATGCCTTCGGTGAAATCGAGACAATCTATCTGATTTACGTCTCCCAGTACAAAAAAATCAGCACGGATGAGACGATGGATCTGCTCGCAGAACTGACTCCCCGGGAGACAGAGCTGCTCATGCTCCTGACAGAGGGCAACGACAATACACAGATTTCCGAAAAGCTTCATATCACCACCCATACAGTCAAATCCCATTTGCAGAACATCTATCGTAAACTGGATGTCACCAACAAAACCGAACTGATCACAAAGCTCTACGGTAAATAATAAGGAATAAAGAAAAGCCGCCATTTCCGATCCTTTCAGATTCGGAAATGGCGGCTCTGTGTTTTTCAGATTCCGCTCTCTTTTGAGATTTTAGATGTCTTGAGATCTTAAATGTCTACGCCCCCGCCCCAGAAGACTGAATTGAACATGCGCATGTT
>ODAJ012011352.1_pt1 | contig 15399 bp, 2 predicted proteins | sample 1539241 | NCBI WGS metagenome assembly ODAJ01 (sample SAMN02144231, study PRJEB22623) | gut metagenome | biome: sheep rumen | host: Ovis aries | place: New Zealand
CAGCATTGTTATGTCGTCAAACTGCGGTGCCTCTCCCACAAAATCATCGATGGAATTTCTGAGATTGATAAGTATCTTCTCCGGGTCCATTTCCGTATTCGTATTAAGTGAAGCTATCAGACGCTCTTCACCAAAAAGCTCCTGGGCAGCACTTGTTGCCTCTGTAACTCCATCTGAATATTCAACAATGGTATCACCCGGAAACAGCTCAAATTCATGCTCCCTGAAGCGGATGCCTTCCATTGTCGCCACTGCGGGAGAATGCTTGTATATCACCAGCTCAAAGCTCCCGTCCCTTCTCCTTAAGGCAGGATGCTCGTGCCCAGCATTAGCCGCGACCCCCTTACCTGTTCTGAGGTCGATAATGGCAAGCCATACGGTCACAAAGAGCTCCGCGTCATTACCCTCACAGAGCTGGTTGTTGACATCGACAAGTATCTCGCCGGGACTGCCTCCCATAAGCGCCCTGGTCTTTATAAGAGTCTTTGCGATCACCATAAACAGGGCCGCGGGAACTCCTTTTCCGGACACGTCGGCGACCACCAGAGCTAAATGATCTTTATCCGTAAAAAAGAAATCATAAAAATCACCGCCTACCTCCTTGGCGGGATCCATGGAGGCAAAAAGGTCAAACTCCTTTCTGTCGGGGAACGGAGGGAATATCCGCGGAAGCATATCGGCCTGTATCTGGGTCGCAAGGTTAAGCTCCGCAGTCACCCGCTCCTTTTCAGCGGTAATGCGCTTAAGATCTGTCATATAATCCGTGATCTCAGCGATCATATCGGCAAACCTGTCGGAAAGGCTCCTTATCTCGTCATTTCCGGTCTCAATAGCTCGGATAGACTGCGCAATAGCGGGATCCTTCTCTCCCGAATAGGCGGATACCTCTTTTTCAAGCTTCAGTATACGCGAAATAAATGTTTTTCGCACATAGCTGCCTGTCAGGATGACCCCTGCAATAATAAGCAGAACAGAACCCAGAGCCTGCCGCATTACCACACTCCACACTATCTGATCCACCCTCTGCACGGATATGTCGGCGCATACCAGTCCGACCTTTTCACCGTTCACCGATACCGGAGCATAATCAGTATATACGTGACCGTTTTTATTATTAAATACATCAAGCTTTTCAGGACTTACTCCCGTCTCCCATGCCTCCCACATTCCGGGATACTTGGCAGGATCCTGGTAAACATCCAGATTCAGGACGATATAGGACTTTCCGTTCTCCTCAAACTCCGCGATGATCGGGTCTATATAATAGATCATATGGTCCTCGGAGGACGGATATATAAAATACACATAGGTCAGATTGAAGGAGTCCTTTGCCTCCTCAAATACATTTCTCCAGTAGTTGAATCTGTATTCGGCGTACGCAAGCTTTACCTCCTCATCCATCTCATCAAAGCCTATATCGATCCCCGGAGCCTTTCCCGGGTGCTTCTGACTGAAAAGCCTTTTAAAGTTCTCATATTGAACAGAATAATCGATAGGCTTTTCCGAGGGTATCCTCATCTCGTCGCCATGCTTTGCAATATAGTTTTTCAGCTTTACAAATTCATCCCCCTCCTCAACGATAAGATCATTCAGGTAGGTTGTGATACTGTTCAGATTGTTTTCCGTTTCGTTGTAATAGGCTTTTTTCTGGGTTTGATATGTATAGAGTATATTAAGCACAGAAAAGACTATGCCGAATACTCCGAAAATAACGGTAAACTTTACAGCCAGACTGATCTTTCTTTCCTTATGCTCATTCATTTCCTTTTTCCTCCCTGAGCAACCAATGTCTGATAAGAGACGCAACCGGCCTTCTATAGCTGTTCAAAAATGTCATATGCCCTCTTTCGTTTCCGTACAGGCCATAAGCCTCCCCGCCGCCATCGGTAAGCTCCGCCCATGGATCCTTCTCGAGCCTTAAGGGCACATCACCGTTACAGGAATCCCTTTCCTCTGTCAGCATCACCGAATATACGGGAGCCCTTACCTTCCCCTCTGTAAGCAGCGGAAAGGCCACGTTTACCGAATATACCAGCAGAGTTTCGTAAAAGGCATGGACGTGCCTTTCGTCATCCTTTTCTCCGTGGGCCTTCAGGCTTTTCCTTATAAACTCCTCAGTATCCTCCCCTGCTTCCGGCAGGACCCTGTTCTGTCTGCCATAGCCGAAATAGATCACCTCTGCGGTGCGAAGAAGCTCTTCCCCTGTGATCCGGGAATTTTCTCCACTCTCCCTTATCTCAGGCAGCGCATCCAGCATTATAAGCCGGGAGACTCTTTTTCCTTTTTTCTCCAGAAGCCCTGAAAGGATATGCGCCGCCGAAGCGCCCTGGGAGTAGCCTATAAGTATGTCGCCGTTTTTAAACAGCCTCTTCAGAGTCCTTAAGTATCCGTCGATCGTTTCATGCCACATATCCTCCTTTTGGGGGTCGAAGCTCTTAAGCTCATCAAGGCTCATCTCCCCAAACAGCCTGTATTTTCTGTCGATAAGGCCATATATCTCACCTCCGTGATTAAGCTCCCTGATAAGCTCTATATAACAGAGGGCCATACCGCCCGACGGCGGGATGAGAAACAGGGTTGGAAGAGTCTTATCCCCTTTTTTGAGCAGTACCACATCCTGCTCAGTCCGTCCGTCCTCTGAGCAAAGAGAGCCTTCTGTTACACGCTCCCGTGACAGGCTTACCAATAGTCCTCCAAGGCTCTCGGGGGTGGGGTGCTCCATTATATCCGTTCTTCCAAGGCGTTCCTCGTTAAGCTCCGACAGAAGCCGCATAAGATCCAGGGAATTTCCGCCAAGCTCAAAAAACGATTCATCCCTTCCGACATTTTCAAGTGAAAGTATTTTCTCAAACAGTAAGATGATCCTTTCCTCGATGGCATTTTCGGGAGGCTGTGGGGCCCTTCTCTTTTCCGGGGCCGGCACAGGAAGCCTTTTCCTGTCTATTTTCCCGTTATAATTCAGAGGAAAGGCTTCAAGCCTTATCAGATGCTTCGGCACCATGTAATAGGGAAGCACTTCAGTAAGATACTGCCTTAAGAGAGAAATATCAAGCTCTTCCGTACCCGTAACATAGCCGCAGAGGAAGGGTTCTCTGTTTTCATCCTTTCTCAAAAGCACAACTGCCCCGGAAACGCCCGCAAATTCCCTTAGCCGGCTTTCTATCTCCATAAGCTCGATACGGAAGCCTCTGAGCTTTATCTGTGAATCCTTTCTGCCTCCGTACATGAATACACCGTCATGTCTTAAAAAGCCCTGGTCTCCTGTTCTGTACAGCCTTTCGTACCCTTCCCTGCCGTTATGGAAGATATTTTTTACAAATACTCTGTCCGTAAGCTCAGGATGGTTGTGATAGCCTCTTGCAAGATTTCCGGAAATACATATTTCTCCCTTTTGTCCAACACCGCAGAGCTTGTCTCCCTGCATTATGTAGATTTTTTTGTTGTAAAAGGGTCTTCCGATGGGAACCGCCGTTTCCTCACCCTCCGAATATATATGAGCGGCGGCGTGAACACAGGCCTCGGTAGGGCCGTAATCATTAATGACCAGGTCTGTCTTTTCCTTAAAACGCCTGAAAAGCTCCGGATCCGCTTCGTCACCGCCAAGCCCCACAACCCTGAGTGCGGGCAGGCTGTCCAGATCAAACACTCTTAAAAGGGCATTGGTCCCGTGAATATAGGATATACCGTTTTTACGGCAGTAATCAAGCATTAAAAGCGGAGAATCCATCATACGCTTCGGCATGATGCATATCCTTCCCCCCTGAGCCAGGGGAACGAAGATCTGTAGGATTGAGGCATCAAACACATAGTTGGACATAAAAAGCGCCGTATCGTCATGAAACGAACCGAAGAGTTCCTCATTTGTATATATCAGATCGGAAAGAGCCTTATGCTCTATTTCCACCCCTTTTGGTTCCCCTGTGGTCCCAGAGGTATAGATCATATAAGCTGTACGGTCCCATAATGCCTCCGTATCCTTGTCTGCGCCGATATGCCCGGATATCGTTTGCATGGGCGCTAATCCCGATTCGCGCCCATCGGTCCGGTTTGTCGAACCGATCATTTCAATATTAATCGGCTCTGAGGTCAGATCGATCACGGCTATACCAAGCCTTTCACATAATTCCTTAACCGCTCTGTTCTCAGTATCACAAAAGTATATTAAAGCCTCCGGCTCCGAATCCTTAAGAATATACTCGATACGTTCCATCGGATACAACGGGTCAAGAGGAACATAGGCAGCACCGGACAGCATTATGCCGACAACTGAGATCACCAGCTCAAGGCTTCTGTCCGCCATAACGGCAACAAACCTCTCCCCGGAAAACGTAAGGCGGCCCGCAAGAACAGAGACTGCGTTCCAGAGTTCCCCGTAGGTAAGGCTTTTATCCTCAAGAATAAGCGCTTCTCTTTCAGGCGCCTCGGATACCCGTTCGAAAAGCATATCCGGAAAGGTTTTTCGGGGATAGGACTTAAAGACACCGGAAAGCTCCGAAAGAAGCCCGTCTCTTTCCTCAGGGGCAATCCTTTCAAGATCCCTTACCCGCAGACTGTCATTTTCCGATATCCTCCCGCAAAGGCTCTCAAGCCGCTTAAGAAGCAGCTCGATATAGCTCTCGGGATATTCCTCCGCGTTAAAGGACAGCTTAAGCTCATAGCCCTCTTTTTCCTCAACGATCATGGAAAGATCATATTCGACCTCTTCAAATAACGATACAAGGCTGTAATATCCGTCCTCCTTTTCCACCGGATAGTTTTCGAAGACATAAACGGTTTGTATAAGGGATGAGGAAAGACCGGTTCTGGAGCCTATGTCGCTGATGGCTGCGGCCTCATAGGGCTGCATCGCAAAATAGTCCTCCTGCCTCCTCTTCATTAAGGAGGTGATCTCCGTATTCTCGTCAAAGCGTACTCTTACCGGAATGGTCCGGATAAGCATCCCTACAGCATTCTCTATGCCGGAAAGCGGCACATTCCTCCCGGAGACCGTCTCACCGAAAACGATATCATTGCTGTCGCATTCAAAGCCCAGCTGCAGCCCCCACAGAACACCGAAAAAGGTGCCTGGGGTTATGTGGTGCCTCAGGGCGTATCGCTTAATACTCTCCGAAAGCCCGCTGTCAAGGAGCAGGGAGGCTTCCCCGTGCTTTACAGAGCTGCCCCTTTTAAGCCTGAAGGACCCGGGAGCCGTTCCCGTCTCGACCCCCTTAAGGTATTCCTCCCATCTTCTTAAGGACACTTCATGGCTGTCCTCCGAAAGCTCACCCATGTAATCGGCAAAGGAAGGACTAACTTCGGCGGCTCTTTTAAGAGAAGCCCTTATGCTCTCTTTGGATTCTCCGGCCATAAGTCTTTTATAGCAGCTTGTAAGCTCTCTTATCAATATCTGAAAGCTCCAGCCGTCAAGGACACAGTGATGGGTAGCTATCAGAAGCTCTGTGGCTTCCTCTCCCCTGCACCTTACAAACCTGATGACAGACCCCTCGGTAAGGGACAGTCCTTTTTTACCGATAATATCGGCAGCCTCAAAAACATCCGCTTCCGGCAGTTCGATCAGCTCAGGAGCATTTTCCTTTAAAACAAGCTGCCAGGGCTCACTAAAGCCTCTGTATACAAACCTTAAGCGCAGGGCATCGAAGCGTGCGGATATCAGAGAAAGAGCCTCCTTAAACCTTTTACTGTCCCAGGCTTCATTTATCGTAAGGCGGTCAAGAAGATAATAGGCCCTGCTTTCAGGCTCGGTCATATAACGGTAGAACATTCCCTGCTGCAGGGGAGTCAGCCTGAATACCGCGGAAAGCTCTTCCGGAGAGTACTGTTCGGTCAGCTGCCTCCACTCCTTAAGCTCCATGGCCCTTCCTCTGCAGAGATCGGAAGGCCCGTATATCCTCCGTTCGAAGGAGGCCTCTGAGGCAATGTCTGAGAGCTTCAGAATATAGCTGTTTAAAAGCTCTGAGACCTTTACCTCGGAAAATACGCTGTCATAACAGCATTCCGCAAAAAGACCGTCCCTTGTAAAGCGGATGTTAAAGGTTATGGTCCCAGGTATTCCGTTTAGCGGGGATATTTCCTCTCCTGCGCTTTCTCCGGCATATGAAAAGGCTCCGTAAGACTTTTCGGCCTCTCTTCCCAGATAGTTAAATACAAGGCCCCCAGGCTCATACTGATCGTCATATAAAAGCCCGTAGCCAAGGCCTGCACCGGGCACCCTTAAAAGAGCCTCCTTTATCGTCGTGACCTGCTCATCGAAGGTATCCTGTGCCTGTACCATGAATGGGTAGACTGAGGTAAACCAGCCCATGGTATGACTTACATCAATCTCCGGGGAAAGCCTGCCTCTTCCGTGTCCCTCCATTAAGAGAGCGATCTCTTCGGGAGCGCCCTTTTCTCTTAATACAGTCACAAGGGCCGCAAGCAGCAGAGCATCAGGTCCTGCACCGAAACGTTTATTCGCAAGAAGGGACAGCTTTTCCGCTTTTTGTGCGCAGAGCATTTTCCTGATACATGGAAAGCCTCCCTTTCCTTCCGCATTGCTTTCCTTATACTCAGCAAGCCATTTTCCGGTGCTTAAGGCCTTTTCGTATATTTCCTTCCTGACTCTGTCCCAGTATGCCTTCTGAGGAAGGAACTCCTCCCTGTCCTTAAATTCCCACAGCCGTTTTGCCCACTCACCGAAGGACGCGGTCCTTCTTTTTTCAAGAAGGACACTTATGTCAGACGTTACAGAAGCTTCAGGACCGGCCGGATTTGACAAAGCCTCAGAAGCCTTTGCTGACGGCGTAAGGATAAGGCTCAGATCCTGAAGCAGGATATCCCAGGAGACCTCATCCACGGCATAATGGTGTATGGTTATGAACAATCGTCTTTCTTCACCGTTTATGAATACTGCGGCCTTTATTATATCTCCCTTAAGAGGCGACAGCTCCCGGCTAGCTTTTGTGCATTCTGCCTCCCTCTGCAGGGCGGACAGCCCGTTAAATACAGGGATATGAGGCGCCCTCACCTCTTCCCTGTCACGTATCACTATGCCGCCGTCCTTAAGCTGCATGCGAAGCATCCCGTGAGCATCTGTAAGGAGCTTAAAGGCCTGTCCGGGATCTGAAATATCAGCAGCCCTGTCAAGGAGCAGCATGACCGACTGGCTGTACCAGGATGGCTCCTTCATCTCAGTCTTTTCAAACAGAAGCATGACAGGGGTCTTTTTTACCGCAGGATATTCCCTGTATTCCCGTTCTTCAGACCCTGCCGCTCTGGGTGCCGTCCTTCTTATGGTCCTGTATCTGAGAATGAGATTGGCATCAAGCCTTAAGCCCCTCTGTCTTAAAAGTGAGGCTATCCTGATCGCCTTTATGGAATCACCGCCGAGAGAAAGGAAATCCGCGTCAATATCCGACACAGGAATACCAAGCACCGTGGAATAGGCCCTGCAAAGCTCCGCGATCACAGGGTCTGTGTTTTCAACATTACCTTCAGGCTCCTTACGGAGGCCTGAGGCCAAAGCCGTAAAGGGCTTCGGAAGCGCCCTCCTGTCAAGCTTTCCGTTTATTGTAACGGGAAGCTCCGTAAGTGATATCAAAAACTGCGGTACCATGTAGGATGGCAATATCTCCTCAAGGGCCTTCCTCAGCTCCTCTCCGCTTATCTTTCCCGTCTCCTTCTCAACATAGTATCCGCAGAGTGCGTCTTCTCCCGCAGCATTTTTCACCACTACGCAGGCGCTGTTCTTAATGCCCGGAACAAGGCGCATTGAGGCCTCGATCTCCTGCAGCTCTATCCTGAAGCCCCGAAGCTTTACCTGAGCATCGAGACGACCGAGAAATTCAAGGTTTCCGTCCGCGAGGAACCTGGCCATATCACCGCTTCTGTACATACGTCCCTCAAAGAAGGGATCCTTAACGAATTTTTCCGCGGTGAGCTCAGGCCTTTTATAATAACCCTGAGAGACCTGGACTCCTGCGATGCAAAGCTCTCCGGGAACACCGATCCCCGAAAGCCGGTCACCGTTTAAAACATAGACCCTGGTGCCGGAAGCGGGCCTTCCGATTGGCACGCTGTTCTTTTCCGAAATCAGATTCGGAAAAACCCGGCCGTCTCTTGAAAATACAAAGGCGGTGGCATTTACCGTGGTCTCAGTGGGCCCATAGGTATTGACCACATCCTTCCCCTCCGCCCAGGAAAGCAGAAGTGCCCTGTCGACAGCCTCTCCTCCCGTGTCAAGAAATCTTATGTCCTTAAAATCCTTTGGATCCAGAAGTCTTAAATAGCTCGGAGTAAAGGCTACCGCGCTTACCCGCTTTTCCGCACAATAACGCACCAGGGCCTCGGGGTCCTTTGCAAGCTCTGAGGGCATCATGCATAACGTCCCTCCGGCCGTCAGTATCTGAAAAATTTCCCAGACCGACATGTCGAATACAAATTCGGCAAACTCCAGAAAGACATCATTTTTACCGAGCCGGTAAATATCCTCATAGGCTTTGAGCATAGCCGCAAGCTGACCATGCAAAACCACCACGCCCTTGGGCTCTCCGCTTGTCCCTGAGGTATATATCATATAGGCGGGAGATTCGGGGGCAGGGAGCCAAAGCTCAGTATCCGTTTCGGAAGTACCTGTGCCGCGCTGTGGCAGGAGCCGGTGATCATTAAATGAAAGTATGGGTATCCCTGCTTCTTTAAGGCAGCCTGACATCTCCTCAGACAGGTCATACCCGCAGGTGATGACCAGTAAAGGTTCGCAGTCCCTCAGCACATACATAAGCCTGTCTTTGGGGTAATGGGGCGAAACGGGGACATAGCATAAGCCCGAAAGCATGGTCCCAAGGATGGAAATTATCATTTCAGCCCCCCGCTCCGCAATTATCGCAACTGCACCGATCCGTTCACGGATCGTGTGCTTAGGTGCGAACTTCAGTTCGCGCCGATCCGTTCGGTTTTCCGAACGGATCATTTCCTCGTCTGCGCCGATATGACTGCATATCGTGCGCGATAACGCTTTTGCGCAGCTTAAAAGCTCACCGTAGGAAAGCGAGATATCCTTATACACCAGAGCACAGCTGTCAGGCTCCTCCACAGCCCTTTCAAGTATAAACCCGATCGCTGTTTCACTGCCGTTTTCCCCTTTAGGTACGCTGTCCGAGCTGACGGTCTCCCCCATGAACTCAGAAAGCAGCAGCCTTTCTTCTCTTTCATCGGTAATGGAAAGCATCCCGCAGCTTATTGAAGGAGCCTCCTCCTTAAGACAGCTTACGGTAAGGTTCTTAAAGTGGGAGGCGATATATCCGATGCTTTCCTCCGTAAAAAGCCCGTTATCATACTTGATATCAAAAAAGTAACGATCCTCCCTCTTCTCCGCCTCAAAGACAAGGTCGTACATTGCCCTCTCCGTGGACTCAAGCCTCAAATGTGCAGGCTTTCCCCCAATATCCATAAGCTCCGTATCAAAGCTCTGCATGATAAAAAGGACATCAAAAAGGAGCTGCCCGTGAGAGGTCCTTGAAAATCCGCCTTCCTCATAAAAATCAGAGGCTATCTCCTCAAGGGAAACCGACTGGTTATTGATGGCAAACAGGACCGTTTCCTTTGTTTTTGCCAAAAGGGCTGAAAACGGCTCGCCCTTATCCCCGTCAATAAACAGCGGCACGGTATTGACAAACATTCCCTGCATGTCCTTATTAAAGGCTTCCTGACGCCCGTCCATGACTGTACCGAAAAGGAGGTCTTCCTTTTGCGTATACCGCATACAAAGAACCGAAAAGACCGAAAGAAAGAACATGAAGGGCGTTATGTCACGCTTTACGCAAAACCTATCGATCTCACCGGAAAGCCCGGGGTCATATTCCATCAGAAAATGTCCCGCATTTCTTTCCTCACCCTCCCTGAATGCCCTGTCGAAGGGAAAATGCAGCTCCTGTGCTTCAGTAAATCGGGAGGACAGCTCTCTCCATGCATTCCGCTGCCCGGCATACTCAGGTGATCCCTTAAGAACGGCCTCATAAGCCGCGTATTCCTTCTGGTGAAGAGGATTCCCGGGAAGCTTCAGTCCGTTATAAAGCTTTGTGAATTCCGAAGCAAAAAGCATATTGCTCCTGCCGTCGCTTATAATATGATGAAATTCAAAGGAGATCGTCCTCTCCTTTAAGCTCCAGCCAAACAAGGGAGCCCGTTCAAAGGAAAAATCCTCTGAAAAGATCCTCCTTCCCTCAGAGCGTCTTACGGCATCGGATACCGAGGCCTCATCCTTCGGAAGTATCGTCTGCCTGAGACCGTTTCCGGTAAGGACAAAGCCTGTTCTGAGGCTTTCATGCCTTTCAAATAAACACATAAGCGCCCTGATAACACGCTCTCTTTCAAAGCCGGCCTCAGCCTCTATACAAAAGGAGAGCAGATAGGTATCATCAGTCCCGGAAAGCATGCCCTGGGCGGTATATATCCGTGTCTGGCTCACACTTACGGCATAGTCCCGAGCCTCAGGAAGACTTACAGGCCTTATGAGGCTATCCTCACCCTCCGCCCCGCAAGCCCTGTCTATCCTCTCTGCCAGAGCATAAACAACGGGATTTTCAAGGATATCGCTCAGCTTAAGCCTTACGGAAAAGGTCTCATATATCCTGTAAAGCAGGGCTGCCGCCGACAGTGAATTTCCTCCAAGCGCATAAAAGCTGTTTTCTCTTCCCACAGCGCCGGCTGAAAGCACCTCCTCATAAAGCCCGGAAAGCTTCTCCTCGGTATCGGTCGCAAAGCCCCGGGCCCCATCCCCGACGGTATTTAATACGGGCTTTGGGAGCCTTGAATGATCTATCTTGCCGTTTACATTAAGCGGGAGCTCCGTCATGTGGATAAAGCAGGACGGGAGCATGTATGAGGGCTTTGAGGCGAGGATAAGCTCTGAGAGTAGTCCCTCATCAACAGGCTCATCCGACAGATAGTATGCGCAGAGCGCCTTGTTTTCCCCGCTTCCGAAGGCTGTCACCACGGCTGACTTAATGCCTTCCGCGCTCTCAAGCAGGACCTCAAGCTCCGCAGGCTCAATACGAAAGCCCCTGATCTTTATCTGCCTGTCAGCCCTGCCCATATATTCTATGAGGCCGTCCTCATTTATGCGCGCAAGGTCCCCGGTATGATATACCACCGCATACTCGGGGTCTGTTGAGAAGGGGTTTTCCGTAAAGACTTCAGCGGTAAGCTCCGGATGATTTATATAGCCCTTTGCCACATGAGGCCCTGCTATCCAAAGCTCCCCGGTCATACCCTCCTTAACTCTTTCCCCGTTACTGTCCGTGATATAAAGCTCAACATCCGGCATTGCCTTTCCTAAAGGCACCTTCCCCGGATAATCCCGGAGCACGGGAAACATTGTGACAAAGGCCGTACATTCCGCAGGACCGTAGCCGTTATGCAGAATATAGCCCTCCGGCTTCCGAACGTTTATAAGGGCCTCTCCCCCCACGGTAAGATGCTTAAGGCTTGAGCACCTTATGTTCATGGCAAACATCCTTCCCAGGGTGGTCGTCATGGTACAGTGGGTTATCCCGTTTTCGTCAAAGAAACGACCCAGCTCAAAAAGGTCTGTACGGATATCCTCGGGGATTATGTACACAGCACCTCCCGCAGCAAGCGGAAGGAGCGATTCCAGCACTGCCAGGTCAAAGACAAAGCTCGGATGTTCTCCCATTCTGCTGTCACTGCTGACCTCATAGTACGACAGATACCAGGACAGGAGGACGGCAATATTTTTGTGGGTAAGCATTATCCCCTTAGGCTCTCCCGTGGAGCCTGAGGTATAAAGGATAACGAAGAGATCTTTTTCCTCGGCCTCAGACAGGACCGGCTCCGAAGCCTTTGGAAGCTTAGCTATATCCTCGGTATAAAGCCTTCCTTTCATCCCGGTGCTTACGGCATCATAGATAAGCTCCTCATATTCCTTTTCCACGATCACGAAGGACGCGCCGGCATCCTTAAGCATCGAGCATATCCGCTTCTTCGGATGCTTTGCATCCAGAGGCTCATAGGCCGCGCCGGATTTCAATATCCCGAGTGCGGTTATGGTCATATATTCGCTTCTTCTGATAAGGACAGATACTATGTCTCCTCTTCCGATGCCTCTGCTGTTGAGGTGCGCCGCAAGCCTGTCCGTCAGGCTGTCAAGCTCCCTGTAGGTATAGGCTGCACCGTTAAAGCATAAGGCAGTATTATCGGGAAAGAGCCTTGCTGCATTCTTAAAGGCGGAAAGGAAGGGCATACCTTTTCCTCTGCTTCTGCCGTTTTCCGAAGTCCGGTTCTTTTGGCCTGTGATCATCCCGCCGGTCATTTCTGTATCTCCTTATTTCTGTATATCCTGTCTGTCATCAGCAGCTTCTTAAAGCCCGGATCAAACCCCGTCTTTTTTGCGGTAGTGATATTGAGACCGATCCTCGGGGTTACCTCACATACCATATCCAGCTCATTAAAGGGCACTCCCTCTGTGGAATACCTCTCAAGCTGTCTGAAGACATGCTCCGCGATTTCGGCGGAGTCAGTTAAGGTAACTCCCAGAAGAGCTCCGTATTTAAGCGGCGCAAGATCAGCCTGGGCAAGCGTCATCACCCCGGCGGGAATCACGGCATCCTCAAGAAGCTCCATAAGCTTGGTCTCGTAATCAATAGACGAAACTGTAATATAAAGACAGTCCATACCCTCGTCAATAAGCTCCCTGTAGGCCTGCTTAAGCTCTCTGTAATATCTGTCGAAATCATCCTCCGAAACCGGCTCCGTGACGTTTTTGTATACCACCTCAAAGCCGTATTCTTCTGATTTCTGCATGACTTCCTTTACAGCGGAATAAATATAAGCGGTTTCCGAAGCCTCATATACCATCCCCAGCTTCTTAAACTGCAGAAAATTATAGCCGACATCCAGCTGTCTCAGATAGGGTGTGGTGTCAACCACGGCATAGGCATTGTCGGTATAGCGCTCCGTTTCACTCTTTACTATCTTTGATGCTATGGGATCAGCGGCATAGAGGTTGATAAACTTATTCTTTTTTTCGTTGTTTGCAAAATAAACACCCGGCCTGGTTCCCATGGTTAACATAATATCAACATCATCGCGGTTCACCATTTTCTCATGATCCTTTTCCTCCATCAGGCTCATATCAAAAAAGGCTTCCCGGACAAACTGATATCTGGAACCGGGGATATTTGCGTCACAGATATCATTCCATAGCTTATTTATATCCTCATCCTGAAAAGTCTCCTCAAAATCAACACCCTCATATTCCTTAAGGATCGAATCGGAAAGCAGGCCCGCCCCTGCCATTTTCCTTGCCAGGTCAAGGAGTCCTTCCGCAAAGGCTATATAGTTTCTCGTCTGTGCGTATCCGAACCTTATTACAACAGGCTCACCTCCGGGCTCCTCACCGCCTGCGGCAAGCGCAAGGGGCAGCATCAGAATACACATAATGAGCAGCGAAGTCACCAGTTTCTTCATTATCATTTTCTATGTTTTACCCCCATCAGAAAATATGATGCAGTATATACGAAAAAACCGACAAGGAGGAATATCACCGTTATCCCCGTGGCCCGGGCCGCTCCGTTTTGAAGCCTTGCGGTGATGAGCGGTGGTCCCGCCACAAGCCCCAGCTTTCCGAACAGCATCTGAAGAAGAGTACACTTTTCCATGCTGGCCTCCTTAACATCGCTTAGGCCAAGATCAATGACTACCATGCCGAAGCAGTCCCAGAAGCTTGTAAGTACAAGGGCCGCCAGTGCGGATAATGGAGTCTGTGCGATCACAAATATCCCTATACTGACCGCCTGAAGGAGCATATAAACGCCCATGGCCGTCCGGGGAAGAAAATGCTTTATCACCATGTCAGCTATCGGCTTCGTAAGATATGCAATGATGATATAGTTAATCATAAGACAGCCTGAGACCATTGAATTTGAAAAGCCTGCCTCGTCTCCGAACAGAGGAAAGCTGTAGCTCACAAAAAGCGTGGCTATGTAGACCGGAAGCACTACAGCGAACATATACACTAACACCCTTGGTATACGCAGCTCCTGAAAGGAGCTTAAGAACAGCATACGTTCCGTGCTCCGCTCCGATCTTTCGGGAAAACCTGCAAACAATATAAGGAATAAGCACAGGGAACCCAGTACCGCACCGGTAAGGAACACGACGGTATAGGAGGATACGTCCGCTATAAGTCCTCCTATTACGACGCCGCAGCTGACTCCCAGATTTATCGCGGACATATAATCCACAAGGATCCTGGTATGTATCCTGGGATCGCTTTGGGACGCGGCAAAAAGCCTTATACAGTTTATGAGCAGTCCGTTGCAGAAGCCGTAAATAAACCGCGCCGCTATGAGCATGGGAAGGTTTAAGGAAACAGCGCACAGCACATAACCCGCAACACCTGACATGACACCGACGGAAAGTACACGCTTCATGCCCAGCCTCTGGATCAAAGAGCGTGAGAATATAAGACCGGTGACAATTGCCGCGGAATACATGGTGTGGGGCATACCGCTGAGAAAAGACATGGAATCGGGAAGCCCCATGGCCAGATACAGCTTTCTTGAATAAACCGAAAAAAAACTGCCGTCAAGACTGAAGGCGATACCTTCAAAAAAAACAAAGAGACGAAAGCCCGGAAGGTAAAGCTCTCCCCTTTTTCGCGTGCCGGAAAGTAAAAAATGTTTTGTGAAAAAGCTGACAGCCTCAAGGCTTACAAACACAGTGATCATAACGAGGATAATAATGTCTATCCCGTTGTTGATCCTTCTCTCATTGATGAGATCCCAGTTGTAATCGTAGATACAAAAAAAAGGTAGCGCACTGTCGGCGCTTCCGCTTATGTTCATTTCATAGCCGAGAACGTTTTTACCGTCGCGGACTTCAGAATCGCTGAGGGACAGTTTGGATATCTCCGGAATATCCAGGACAAGCTCATCAAGATACTCATTTATTCTTGTGATCTCCTCATATTGAACGCCCTTTTCTATGACATCGTTTATATCATTTTCCACCATGCAGGCTGTGTCACGGGCGATCTGATCTATGGAATCCTTATAGGAGCGATCCATTCTTTCCATGGCTATGCCACCGAGGATAAGCTGTGAAGCTATCAGGATAAGGATACCGTTTACCCTGAGTTTTTTTATCATTATCTCATCCCCGCAGCGTCCGAACAGGATATTTACCGTAAGCCCGACAAGGAGCACAAGGATCAGATCCAGTACAAGCATGAAAATAAGGAATTCTTTTGTCAGCCGGTTTACCGACGATGTATCAAGCCTCAGTATCAGCATACCGCAATCAAAGGGAGTAAAGGCATAGATACCGTCGGACTTTACCTCATATTCCTCTCCCGTTCCGCCCTGTCTTACCCCTTCCTCCATTTCCCCCACAATAAGGACAGAG
>ODAJ012029480.1_pt1 | contig 15381 bp, 11 predicted proteins | sample 1539241 | NCBI WGS metagenome assembly ODAJ01 (sample SAMN02144231, study PRJEB22623) | gut metagenome | biome: sheep rumen | host: Ovis aries | place: New Zealand
GCAGCATAGTAGAGGCAGCCAAGATAATAAGGTGCGTGTGCCCCCTTCGGATTCTCCCGTTTAGCCCGCTCCAACACTATCACATCCTCCAAACGGTTCGGGAAGCAATAGTCGGGACAGAGTTGTTCTGCCTTTTCCCACTCACCCAAATAATAATAGGTCATAGGTGTGACTGCACCTTCTTCGATGGCTATCTGCCAAATGGCACGGGCTTCATCCGTAAGCCCAGCGGCTTGATAGTCAAGAGCCACCTCGTCATAGTTTTGTGCAGAGTGGCGCAACATCTGTTTCATGTCTGCCAAAACCGGCTCATCCTGCGTAAGCAGATATTTCTCATAGCGGCAGCCATAGTTGAAAAGGTCCAGGGCCAGCGACTCATCAATAAGAGCCAAGGCTTCTTCTTCTCGCCTAAGCGTGCGCAACACGGATACTTTCAGCGCACGGGCCTTGTGGTTGTGCCCATTGCTGATGAGACAGCGGTCAAGCTCATCCAAAGCATCCTCAAAGCGTCCTTCGCTCACCGAAATCTTGGCAGCTTCAAAGTATCCAGCATCGGCCTGAGCCTTGGTCCAGGTGGCTTTCCAAAAGAATTCGTAAGCCTCATGCCATTTGCTGTTCAACGATGAATGATTGGCGACAGGGAATGCACCTTGATACTTCAATGCCAAAGCCAAATTGTAAATAGGTTCCGAGTCGTAGGGATTGGGGTTGCGCTTTTGTGAGAGTTTCACGGCTTTGCGCAGATACTGCTCAGCCCAATCAAAACGTCCTTTGCGAATATACCACAGCCCCATTGCATTCAAGCAGCGGATGTCATTGGGATCACGGCGTAAAGCCTCCTCATAATAGTCGGTACATTGCCAAGTGGCATGGCGATACTGTTCGAGGTGCAACCCTGTCAGGTAGAGCTGCTCGTTCGTCTTAATTTGCTCAGGCAGCAGGGCGGCCTCAGCACTGTCTGGAATGGGGCGAATTTCGTCGGCTTCAGCATGCCATTGAAGCACGGCGCGCTGGCCATAAACGAAGGTCTTCACTATTTCGAAAGAGAGTTCGTTGAATTTTGCATCCTTCACATCAACGATTTCCACGAGCACGGCCTCTGGCGAAAGTGTCAATTCCTTATTATAATACACCTCACCGCCATCATGGCGAAGCATGATGCCAACCGTCTGCTTCGACGTAGCGAACACCTTAAATTCCACCTTTCCATTGCCTATATCATTGATATTGAATACAAGGTCCTTGGATGCCTCCTTCACCACCCCTAACTCCCGATAGGGCATGAAGTACTGCACAAACTGCTTCTCTTCGTAAGGCATCAGCCATGTGAAGTCGGGCTGGTTCTCTGTATAGACACCTGCCATCAGCTCAATGTAAGGACGGAACCCCTTGCGGTCAAAGCCCCATTGCTGCATCTCCTCAGTCGAAGCCTCATCCGTCAGGTTGCGGTCCCAAGCACGTCCGAAGTCTCCATTACCCCAGGTCCACTGCTTCTTGCCGGGCGAAAAATGGTGACTGGCCACATGCAGCATACCGCAGCGGGTGTCGTTCTCATAGCCGCCCTCGAAATTGAAGCGACTGTTCACACCCATATAGCTGGTGGGCACAAAGATGTTCTTGTAGTTCGAAATGTCAACCCCTGCCGAATAGTCCATCTTGTAATAGGTGCCGGTGGCAATGGGGAAACTGCTGACAGCACGTTTGCCATGATCGAACACTGCATTGATGTCAGGTGGGAACACGCTCTGGTAGGCATCGTTCACCTCCACTGCGGGGTTAGCCCACCAAAGGAAGGTCTGAGGCACATCGGTGCGATTATATAAGCGCCCTTTAATCTCTAAGTATGCACAGCCAGGGCGCAAGGTGAACCCAGCCATCCCTTTCTGATGGAACATCTTTTCCATTTCGCTCACCCACACACTCACCGAGCCATCAGCATTCTCCTCTATGCAGGTGTCAACAGGCATGAAGGTCGTAGGACGGTGGTGCTGCGGCCAGTTGAACTCGATGCCGCCCGAAATCCATGGTCCCACAAGTCCCACCAGCGCAGGCTTGATGACATGATTGTAATAAACAAAGTGACGCTTGGCTATTTTGTCGTATGCCATTTGCACACGTCCACCCAGTTCTGGCAGCACCATCACTTTGATGTATTCATTCTCAAGCCAAATAGCTTGATAGGTCTTATCTACCTTCACGTCATTCATCGTCTCAATAACGGGATAGGGATAGACCACACCACTTGAACCCTGATAGACACGCTTCTCCAAAAACATAGGGTTCTTCTCTGGCTTTCCCACCTCATACGTGGGAATTGTCACTATGTCTCTCCAAGCTTTTACCATTGCTTTTTCTTTATATCATTATATTGTTAAGTCATCATTCTTTCTCCGACACCAACTCGCTTTCCAGCTCATCGAGCGACTTACCTTTGGTTTCTGGACAACAGCGGAACAGGAACACAAAGGCGCAGCAACAGATGGCTGCATATACCCAGAAGGTGCCGCTGGAACCGAGGGCTGCATTCATCGAGGGGAAAGAGAAAGTCAGCGTACAGCACCCCACCCACAAGGCGAAGGTGCAGGTAGCCATCGCCACTCCACGCACATGGTTGGGGAATATCTCTGCCAACAGGGTCCACGTCACCGGACCAAGCGTCATAGCATACACCGAAATGGCTGCCACCACGAGTGCCACCATGACGAAGCCCGTCAGATGCATCGCATAGCAGGCACCCAATATTAGATAAATCACTCCTAAACCACCTGCACCAAGCAGAATGAGTGTGCGACGCCCCCACCGCTCTATCGTATAGAGAGCCACGAACGTAAACACCACATTGGCCACACCCGTAATGACAATATTGATGAACATGCCATCAACATCAAAGCCCGCACCGACAAAAATCTCCTGTGCATAGTTGAAGATAACGTTCGTGCCACACCATTGTTGAAACGCTGCTATGACGAGTCCGAGCAGCAGTACCCGTCCATATTTCTTATGGAACAATTCTCGCAATCCTGCCTCCTGACCACTCGCTGGCTGCGATTTTGTCTCACCCTTTAAGCGCTGACACACAGGACTCTCAGGAATAAAGAAACTCATAACCAAGAACAATGCGGCTGGCAGCGTTTCAGCCCAAAACATCCAGCGCCAACCCCACTCCACGTTCCATGCCTGCTCAGCAGGCACAGTGGTGTCGCGAGCCAGTAACATGTTGACAATCTGCGCCGACAGAATACCCAATACGATGGTCATCTGGTTGAGACTCACCATACGTCCGCGAATTTCGGCAGGACTCACCTCTGCAATGTACATCGGCGACAAGGCCGAAGCTACACCAATGCCCATCCCGCCCACAAAGCGCCATATATTAAACAAGGTGAAGTCGTCAAACCAGCCCGTGCCGATGGCAGAGGTGGTAAAAAATGCGGCCGACAACACCAGCAGCGGTTTGCGCCCATAGCGGTCGGCCAATGCACCTGCCACCATCGCTCCCACCAAACAACCCACCAAGGCTGTGGTCATGGCCACGCCCTGCATCAAGGGACTGTTGGAAATACCAAAAAACAATTCATAGAAAGGCTTTGCACCACCAATGACCACCCAGTCGTAACCGAAAAGCAGGCCACCCATGGCCGACACTGAGCAGATAAAATAGAGAAAAGACTTGCTGTCTCGCAACATAAAGGTAAGTTTTTAATAGAATAGATTATTTTTGACGGTGCAAATATAACCATTTTCCTTTATATTCAGAAAGAAAAAGGAGAGAAACATGATATTTTCTCCTAATTTCTAACAGAAAGGAGGGCGGTTCCCATCGCTGTTGCGAAATATTCTTCCTTTATACAAGTTGCGCAAGCTGAAAAGACCTGCCAATGCAAGCTATTTTCTCTCCTACAGCACATTCTGTGCCTTGGAAAAACAATAAAATCCAATAATTACCAATAATTTTATCCAATAATTTTTATCATAAATCGGCATTATTTTCCGACCACGAACAAAAAAGGGCATGTGCCATGAGTGACACATGCCCTACCCTATGTGGGGATGAAAAAATTAGTTGTTCTCTGGACGGAGCTGACGAACCACTTCGGCAGTGCGCCACATCTCTGAATCGTGGAGAGCAGCAAGCTCCTTCTCCAAACCTACGCGGTAGTCGGGCTTAGAGTTAGCGTCGATAGCAATCTGAGCCTCATGACCCGACTTCACCGAAGCATAGAGCTTTTCAACCACAGGCTTGATGGCATCGTGGAAAGGACCCATCCAGTCGAGGGCACCACGCTGTGCTGTAGTGGAGCAGTTAGCATACATCCAGTCCATACCCTTCTGAGCAAAGAGAGGCATGAGCGACTGAGTGAGTTCCTCTACTGTCTCGTTGAAAGCCTCAGATGGCGTGTGACCATTCTCGCGGAGCACCTCATACTGAGCGAGGAGCAGACCCTGAATAGCACCCATGAGCGAACCGCGCTCACCAGTGAGGTCGGAAGTTGCCTCGCGTTGAAAAGTAGTTTCGAACAAGTAGCCAGAACCAATGCCGATGCCCAGTGCCAGCGTGCGGTCAAGAGCCTTGCCTGTTGCGTCCTGATACACAGCGTAGGAAGAGTTCAAGCCGCGACCTTCAAGGAACATAGTGCGGAGCGATGTGCCAGAACCCTTAGGAGCCACCATGATGACATCGATGTCCTTGGCAGGAACACAGCCAGTGCGGTCGTTCCAAGTGATGGCAAAGCCATGAGAGAAGTAGAGGGCCTTGCCCGGAGTGAGGTACTTCTTCAGAGTGGGCCATACAGACATTACTGCAGCGTCGGACAGGAGACACATAACGATGGTGCCCTTTTCAGCTGCCTCTTCAATGGAGAAGAGCGTTTCACCTGGCACCCAACCGTCCTTGATAGCCTTTTCAAAAGTCTTACCCTGACGCTGACCAACAATGACATTGAAGCCATTGTCGCGGAGGTTGCAAGCCTGACCAGGACCTTGAACACCATAACCAATCACTGCGATAGTCTCGTCCTTGAGAATTTCGCGAGCCTTCTCGAGTGGGAACTCTTCACGTGTCATTACCTCTTCGATAACGCCACCAAAATTCATTTTTGCCATTTTGCGTTTTGTTTTTTTAGATTGTGCAAGGATGATCCTTGCGGGTTATTAATAGAATTTCACTTATTAGCTTTTGCCAATTTCTTAGATTCGCGCACAGCCAGATACTCGTCCAGATGCTCCACACGGCTCTTGGTTATGCAGATGCGGCCTGAGCGCACAAACTGCAAAACACAATCCATCGCCTTCAGTGTGTCGAAGAGTGAAAGGATGTCGTTTGTGATTCCCGTCACCTCCACCACAGCGTAGGTATTGTTCACCTCGATGATGCGTGCATTGTGGAAACGAATCATCCTACCCACATCAGGATTCTTCAGCATGACAGGAGTGCTCAGCTTGAAGAGAGCCGTCTCATTGATGAAGAGTTCGTCATCGGTGTAGTAATGCGCTTGGAGCACTTCGATGCGCTTTTCCACCTGCGCTGTAAGCATCTTGGCCATGTGCTCGTCACAATTCGCAGTGACGGTGTATTTGTGTGCCCCCGGTGTACTGGAAGCACACACATTCAGCGATTCGATATTCACCTGACGCCTGGTGAAGACGGCTGTGATTTGCGAAAGCAGACCTGGCACATTCTCTGAGTAAATCAGGAACGTATAGAGCTTTGTACCTTTATTTTGTTCCATGTTTGGAGTTTGTACTTTAATATTTTGTTCTTGAGGCCGACCCTGTTCGAGCATCCGTTGGCATTTGCCGCATGAAGAGCACTCGCCACATTGTCCGCCAAAAGTTTTCTTTGTTGTTTGCATCACACCTCAAGCAGCATTTCGTCGATGTTAGCTCCAGGAGGTGTCATTGGCAGCACATTGTCTTCTTCCTTGATGGCGCACTGCAAGAGATACGGTCCGGGTGTTGCCAGCATTTCGGCGATGGCAGCATCGAGGTCGTGACGTTCAATCACCGTCTTGGCGGGAATTCCGTAACCTTGTGCTATCAACTCGTAGTTGGGATTTAGCATGGGGGTAAATGAGTAGCGACGAGCGAAGAACATTTCCTGCCACTGGCGCACATTGCCGAGGTAGTTGTTGTTCAAGAGAATAATCTTGACGGGAGCGCCTTGCTCCATGATGGTGCCCAGCTCCTGAATAGTCATCTGCAAGCCACCATCACCCACAAAGAGACACACCGTGCGGTCTGGTGCGCCAAACGTGGCGCCGATGGCAGCAGGCAAACCAAAGCCCATGGTGCCCAAACCGCCCGAAGTGACCACCGAGCGTTCCTTCGTAAACTTGAAATATCGGCAAGCCATCAGTTGGTTCTGTCCCACGTCGGTCACCATGATGGCCTCGTTGTTGGAAGCTTCGCTCACCTTGCGAATCACCTCGCCCATGAGCAGTGGTCCTTCTTTGGGATGCAAAGCCCTGTCGATGACTTTTTCATATTCCTTCTCATTGTAAGGCTTGAAGCCTTCAATCCAAGCTGTATGTTTGGATGTGTCCACCAGCTTCGTCACAGCCGCCAAGGTTTCCTTACAGTTGCCCAGCACAGACAGTGTGACAGGCACATTCTTGTTGAATTCAGCGGGGTCAATATCGAAATGAATAATCTTGGCTTGCTTAGCGTATGTGGCCAAATTACCCGTCACACGGTCATCGAAACGCATACCGACAGCAATGAGCAAATCGCACTGATTCGTCATCACGTTGGGACCAAGATTGCCATGCATGCCAAGAATGCCCATGTTCAAACGATGGTCAGACGGAATGGCCGACAGACCCAGGAAGGTGGTACCACAAGGAATGTCGGCTTTTTCCAACAACGTGCGCAGTTCCTGCTGAGCATTGCCCAGCTCTACACCTTGCCCCACCAGCACGAAGGGTTTCACGCTGTTGTTAATCATCTTGGCCGCACGCTCAATGTCGGTCATGTCCACGTCGGGTTCAGGGTCATAGCTGCGGATGAAGTTCACCTTGGCAGGTTCAAAGTCAACCAGGCTGGTCTGCGCATTCTTGGCAAAGTCGAGCACCACAGGCCCAGGACGTCCGCTCTTGGCGATGTAGAAGGCACGGGCAACAGCCCAAGCCACATCCTCCGCCCGGCGAATCTGATAGCTCCACTTGCTGATGGGCGACGTGATGCCCACTACATCAACCTCTTGGAATGCATCGGTTCCCAGCATGGCCACACCCACCTGCCCGCAAACAACCACCAAAGGGGTGGAATCAATCATTGCGTCGGCAATACCAGTCACGGTGTTGGTGGCTCCAGGCCCCGACGTCACGATGGCACACCCCACCTTTCCACTCACCCGCGCATAGCCCTGAGCGGCATGCACAGCACCCTGCTCGTGACGAACCAGAATGTGATTCAGCGTTTTCTTATGATCATAGAGTGCATCGTAAGTAGGCATAATGCTCCCCCCGGGATAGCCAAACAGCACATCCACGCCTTCATGTTCAAGGGCGCGCATCAACGCCTCAGCACCTGTTATTTTTTCCATATCTTAATCTATAATTCTTACACCTCCCTTGTCGGCACTTGCCACGCTTTGGGCGTATGCACGGAGGGCTTTTGATACAACACGATTACGTTTGAGCGGCTGCTGTGGGCGTGCAGCCAATTCCTCGTCGCTAAGACGCACATTGATGCTACGGTTTGGGATATCGATGTCGATGATGTCGCCATCCATAATCTTACCTATATTGCCGCCTGAAGCTGCCTCAGGAGAAATGTGACCAATGGACAGGCCTGATGTTCCACCTGAGAAGCGTCCGTCGGTGATGAGGGCACATTCTTTGCCCATGTGCATGCTCTTAATATAAGAAGTGGGGTAAAGCATCTCCTGCATACCTGGTCCACCCTTGGGACCTTCGTGTGTGATGACTACCACGTCGCCCTTCTTCACCTTGCCTCCCAGAATGCCCTCGCAAGCATCTTCTTGCGAATCGAACACAACGGCAGGACCTGAGAATTTCCAAATGCTTTCATCCACTCCTGCAGTTTTTACCACGCATCCGTCTTGAGCGATATTGCCAAAGAGGATGGCCATACCGCCGTCCTTTGTGTAGGCATGCTCGATGTCGCGGATGCAACCGTTGGCGCGATCCGTGTCAAGAGTTTCGTAATTGGTGTTCTGAACGCCAAGCTGGTTGCAGAACACGCCAGCTGGAGCACTTGAATAGATGCGCCGTGCCTCAGGGTCGATATGCTCCTTCAGAATCGAATACTTCTCAATATCTTCGGCCAAAGTGGCACCGTTCACACGCTTCACGCTGGTGTCAATCAGTCCGCCCTTAGCCAGCTCACCTAAAAGATTCAGCATGCCGCCGGCGCGTCCGCACTCCTGCACACTATACTTCTGTGAATTAGGAGCCAGCTTGCAGAGGAAGGGAGTCTTGCGCGAGAGTTTGTCGATGTCGGCCATTGTGAAATCCACACCGGCTTCCTGAGCCACTGCCAGCAGATGTAGCACCGTGTTGGTTGACGCACCCATGGCAATGTCGAGTGTCATGGCATTGAGGAATGCTGTGCGTGTGGCAATAGAACGTGGCAGCACCGACTCATCGCCATCTTCATAGTATGCTAACGCATTCTTCACAATCTGACGGGCAGCCGCCTTCATCAGTTCCTTGCGGTTCACATGGGTGGCAAGGATGGTGCCGTTGCCAGGCAAGGAAAGACCAATAGCCTCGGTGAGATTGTTCATCGAATTAGCCGTGAACATGCCAGAGCAGCATCCGCAACCCGGACAGGCACGGTTTTCCACCTCTGCCAGTTCCTCATCGCTCACCGTCTTGTCGGCACCTTTCACCATGGCTGCAATCAAGTCGAGGTTTTCGCCTTTGTACTTGCCCGCCTCCATGGGACCTCCGCTGACAAACACGGCGGGGATGTTCAGACGCATGGCAGCCATCAGCATGCCTGGGGTAATCTTGTCGCAGTTGGAAATGCAAATCATGGCATCAGCTTTGTGGGCATTGCACATGTACTCCACCGAGTCGGCAATAATGTCGCGCGAAGGGAGAGAATAAAGCATACCATCATGCCCCATGGCGATGCCATCGTCAATGGCAATTGTATTGAACTCTGCCGCATAGCACCCCATTTTCTCAATTTCGGCTTTCACAATCTGCCCTGCCTCATGCAGATGGGTGTGCCCTGGAACAAACTGGGTGAACGAATTGACAATGGCAATGATAGGCTTGCCAAACTGTTCGCGCTTCATGCCGTTGGCCACCCACAGGGCGCGAGCTCCAGCCATACGGCGACCTTCTGTGCAGACCGCACTACGTAACTGATGTTTCATTATGTTTGATTTCTTTTGTTGAATCTTTTTACACTCATCAGGGGGGGAGAACCTCCACCCTATTTTATGACGAAATGCCTCTCCCTGCATGGGGGAAAGGGCGAAAACGGTTGCAAAATTACAAAATAATTGCGACTTTATATATAAAATGTGCAGAAAAAACGAGTGAAGCACTGCAATTTGTCAGCTTTCCGCTCGTTTCAGACATGTTTTTGTGCACAATACACTTTGATTTGTGAAGACTTGAAGCAGGCTCTATTTCATCATGTTTTTCAGAAACCATGCCTGAGCCACAGGAAGGAAGAGATCGTGGCCCTCGTTGTTCAAGTGGGCCGTGTCGTCAACCCCCTGGAAATATTTTTTTCGAAAAGCGGCATCGCGCACCTTGATGATGCACTTCTTGTCATAGTTCCAAAGCACAGGAATGCCATGCCGCCTGCAGGCCTTCTTAACCACCTTACACACAGGTGCAAAACCGGGTCTATCTACGTACCACGGAGTGACATAGCCGATTTTAGCCTTGGGGCAAAGCCGCACGATGCCAGTCAGCAGCACTTCTAACGAGTCGGCAAACATTTGCAGCGAGTCGGCGTTCAGCCCCACTTTGTCGGCATCGTTATGACCCGCGATGATGAGCACGTAGTCGGCATCTGGTGCCATTGCTGTGTAACGTACCCATAGAGCAGGGCCGAAGTTATACTTTCCGTCATGCGTGCGGTCAAAAGCCACGCAGGAGCCGTTACGTCCGTAATTGTTGTAAGTCAAGCCCAACTGGGCCGCCAGTTTCGAATGCCAAGTCTCATCGGCAGGACGACGATGATTGGCCACATAGCTGTCGCCTATCACATTGAGCACTTTCTGTGCATGGAGGGATGGCAAACTCATTAGTGCCATACTCAAAATCAGGCACCATTTTACATGTTTCATTTATATCTGTTTTTGAGAATTTCACACCTTATTAGAACGTCAAGAAAACCATTCGTCCACTATAGGGGAAGGGCTATATTACAAAACCAAAGTACTATAGAAATAAACCTTTGGGTAACCTTAGAGCACTCCCAGAGTTCTTCTACCCTTTTCCCACATTAATTGAACGATTGGATGCGGGCGATATACTTGCCGATAATGTCAAACTCGAGGTTCACTTTCGTACCCACCTCAATCTGGTGGAAGTTGGTGTTGTCGTAAGTGTAGGGGATGATGTTCACCTCGAAAGAATCATCCTGCGAATTGCACACCGTCAGGCTCACCCCATTGACCGTCACACTACCTTTATCCACCGTCAAGTAGCCCTTCCTTGCCATCCCCTTGTCGAAGGCATACTGGAAACGGAAGGTGTAGCTGCCTTGCTGGTCGATTTTAGCCACGCACGTAGCGGTCTGATCCACATGACCCTGCACTATGTGACCATCAAGCCGACCGTTCATCATCATCGAACGCTCCACATTCACCTTGTCGCCCACTTTCAGCAACCCCAAATTGCTTCTGTCGAGTGTCTCCTTCATCGCTGTGACTACATATTTTCCATCAAAAATCTTCACCACTGTGAGGCAGACACCATTGTGCGCCACGCTTTGGTCTATCTTCAGTTCATCTACAAACGAACAAGTCAATGTGAAGTGTACATTCTCCAGTTCCTTTTCTATCGCCACCACGGTGGCAAATTCTTCTACAATACCACTAAACATATAAATTCTAAATTATTATTAAATTATGTATGCAAAGGTACTCATATTTCCACAATTTTCAATACCTTTGCACAAAAAAATAAACATTCATCAGACAAAATTGGACTTTAACACAATGAAATCAAACATTCTTGCTCTGGCGGCAATGGCACTTGTGGCTTGCCCCGTTTTCATGAGTTGCAGCGACGATCCCGAAAGAGACGCCATTGCTCCCACCTTCAAAGAAGTGGTGATTGAACCATCCAACCCTTCTATGGGCGACACCGTCACCGCCACCATCAAATTCCTATCCGAAGGTCATCACTGGTACGAAATGAAATACAACTGGATTCTCAGTCGTTCTGGTCAGGAGTCGCAGTATTTCATCACCAACAGTGAGAAGTCGGTAGGACAGAAGGAACCCACCTTCCAGTTTGTGGTGCCCGACACCGTGGGCAACTACACGCTGACCGTGCGCACTGGCATTGTGCAGGCATCCTCCCTCTTCGCCAATGGAGCACTGGCCGCCTCGGCCACCATTCAGAATGGAGCCGTACACTTCAATGTGGCAGAATAAACTGAACGTATCACACTAATTACAATTACTAACTACTATTATTTCCTTTTTCACCAATGAAAGAACTCCTATTTTCAGCAGCACTGGCCATAGCCTCGCTTCCAGCCTTGGCCAATCACCCCGACTCGGTTTATGTGCGACCAGACGTGAAGAACGGCACACGCGATTTCCAAATCGCCTATTCCATTGACGGAAAACATTGGACACACGTGCCCTGCAACCTCTTTGAGAGCGACTACGGACCCTGGGGCAGCGAGAAGAAGCTCTACTACCCCGTCCTCTCTTATGACGGAAAGATGTACAGGGCAACCTTCATTCCCAACCCATCGTTGCCTCACGCTGCATCCACTTCGTCGGAGAACTTCTCCTTGTGGAAGCCGCAGGACTACATCACCATTCCACAGAACGACGTGCTCATCTTCATGGACAAGCAGAAGCAGGCTTCAGAGAACAACATCATCCGCATCCCCTACGCTGGTTTGCAAAACTTGCTGACCAAGCAACGCATCGCCTCGCAGAATGCAGCTTGGAACCGCGAGAACTTTGTCGAGACAGGGAATGCACTGGGCAACCGAGCCGACAACGTGGCTGCCACGTTGACCATCAACTGGGACGACACCAAAGCCATCTCACCCAACCTGATGGGCATCTTCTTCGAGGACATCAGCTATGCTGCCGACGGAGGCCTCTATGCCGAGCTGATTCAGAATCGCGACTTCGAATACACTGCCGACGACCATCGCGGATGGGGCGCACAAACAGCTTGGCGACTGGTGGGAAACGGCACAGACTGGACCATCGAGACACAGGCTCCTATCCACAAAAACAATCCGCACTACGTCGTACTGAAGACCACAGCCCCCGGATCCAAACTTATGAACGGGGGGTGGGACGGCATCGCTGTGCAAAAAGGCAAGAAGTACGACCTCTCCCTCTTCACCCAAGGTGCTGGTGCGCTACGCGTGTCGTTAGAGAGCGACGGTGCCCGCATCGCCACCACCACTTTCAAGGCAACAAAGGAATGGAGGCAGCAAAAAGCAACATTAACTCCCTCTGCATCAGCCGACAAATCCACACTTGTCATCGAGCCACTTGAAGTGAGCACCATACGCCTCGACATGGTTTCACTCTTTCCACAGGAGACCTTCAAAAACCGTCCTAACGGTCTGCGCAAAGACCTGTCCGAGGTGATTGCCGACCTCAAGCCCCGCTTTGTCCGCTTCCCCGGCGGATGCGCCACCCACGGACAAGGCATCGACAACATCTACCACTGGCAAGCCTCCATTGGCGAGCTTTGGGAGCGTCAACCCGACATGAACGTATGGAATTACCACCAAACCCGCGGGTTGGGATTCTACGAATACTTCCTCTTCTGCGAAGACATCGGTGCCGAGCCTCTGCCCGTGCTGGCCGCTGGTGTGCCCTGCCAAAACTCGTGGAAAGGCGGCAACGGACAACAAGGCGGCATCCCCTTCGAGGCTGAGCTGAACGGCAAACCTTCGCCCTACACTTACAACGGAAAGCCACTCACAATGGAGAGCTATCTGCAAGAGCTGCTCGACCTTATTGAATGGGCCAATGGCGATGCCAAGACTTCCGAATTAGCCAAACTCCGCGCTAAGGCGGGGCACCCCAAGCCCTTCAACATGAAGTATTTGGGTATTGGCAACGAAGACCTCATCAGCGACGTGTTCCTGAAGCGTTACCGTTTCCTCATCGAAGGTGTGAAAAAGGCTCATCCCGAAATCACGGTCATAGGCACTGTGGGGCCCTTCTGGGAAGGCAGCGACTACGAGTATGGATGGAGAGAGGCAAAGGAGAAGAACATTGAGATTGTAGATGAGCACTACTACAACCCCATCGGCTGGTACTTCCACCATCGCGACTACTACGACAACTACGACCGCAACGGCACCAAGGTCTATCTGGGCGAATGGGCGTCGCAGGGCAACAAGGTGGAGAATGCGCTCATCGAGGCTGCCTATCTGACCAACGTGGAGCGCAATGCCGACGTGGTGGTCATGTCCTCCTACGCTCCCCTGCTGGCGAAGAAGGAGCACACCAGCTGGAATCCCGACCTCATCTATTTCGACAACACGAGCGTTTCGCCCACGTTCAACTACTACGTGCAGCGTGCCTTCGGACAGAATGCCGGCGACGAGTACATTTACTCCACCCTGCAAGTGAATGGTGGTCAGGAAATAGAGCAGCGCATCGACAAGTCGGTGGTGAGGGACAGTCTAACTGGCGACCTCATCATCAAGCTGGTGAGCCTCCTGCCCAAAGCATCGAGCATGACCATCAATTTGGGAGCGGACGAAGAACAGCTGAAGGTGTATGACCACAATGCCGACATCATCACGATGACTAAGGAAGATGCTTCGTGGGACGTAGCGCCACGCAAGCAACTCATTGACAGCAACACCTCCATCCAACTTCCAGCCTATTCCTTTACTGTCATCCGTCTGAAACAGAGCAATAAGAAATGAAACGAAACATGCTGTTTTGCCTCTTGATGGCAAGTACACTTGCCGTGAAGGCACAAACAAAACCGTCTTTGGGCACATTCATCATTCCTACAGACAAGAACATCCAATACATCGGACGCATCGAGGATTCCCACCCCGAGCGTCCGACGTTCACTTACCCAGGAGTACAAATCCGCTGCGGATTCACGGGCACTTCACTCTCTATGGTAGCCAAACCTCAAAGCGGCTACTTCATGGTGGAGATTGATGGAGGAACAGCTCAGAAGGTGGCATTTCTCAACAACAACACCGTTCCGTTGGCATCGGGATTGAACAAAGGTCAGCATCAGGTCGTTGTCACCTACATCACTGAAGGGTATGAACGCTTGCCTGAATTCCAAGGGTTCATCGTGGATGAAGGGGAATCGTCAGTTCCAGCCACTAACATTCCCACCCGCAAGATAGAATTCATCGGCAACAGCATCACCTGCGGATATGGCATCGAAGCACAGTCGGCCAATGAGCCTTATCGGGAAAGCACAGCCAACTACTATTTCACCTACGCTGCCCGCACAGCCCGCAATCTCAATGCACAAGCAGTGGTGGTGGCAAGGAGTGGCATCGGTGTTTATCGAAGCTACAACGGTCCGCAAACAGGCGATGCCGTAAACATGAACACAGAGTACCCCTACACATTATTGTATAATAACAAGTATGTGTGGGATTTCTCCCGCTACATGCCAGATGTGGTGTGCATCAATTTGGGCACTAACGACACCTCCACCCAGGGAGCCGACTCGCTCCTCTTTGTGCAGGCCTTCAAGCGCCTCTACCACCAGGTGCGTAGCCACTATCCCCAAGCCAGGATTGTGCTTCTCAGCGGCAGCATGATGACAGGCAAGGCGCTTCTATCGGCCCAGCAAGCAATGGATGCTACTCGCACTTATGCCCACCAGCAAGGCGACAGGGAGGTGTATCGCTTCGACCTCACACCCCAAGACGGTTCACTCGGCATTGGCTTGCATGGCCACCCCACCATGCGTCAGCATGAAAAAATGGCTGAAGAATTGACTGCCTACCTGCGTCAACTCATGAAATGGTGAAAGGGATTGGAATATGGGTGAAGCCATTCGTCCCGAGAGCGTGCATGGCAGCTATGACATCAGGGTTAAAGACGGCATCTTCTACACGCTTGACAAAAACAGAAGGGATTCGTAGTCACAGCTTCGATGTTCCTATCCGCAAACTTGTACGCAGTCCCGTGCCTTTAGCCACATCGCCACGTGCCCTTAGGCACATGACCATTTGCCCTTAGTCACG
>ODAJ012000598.1_pt1 | contig 15372 bp, 11 predicted proteins | sample 1539241 | NCBI WGS metagenome assembly ODAJ01 (sample SAMN02144231, study PRJEB22623) | gut metagenome | biome: sheep rumen | host: Ovis aries | place: New Zealand
CTTCCTATACATTAAAAAGCACCTCCCAAGCTCATTTTACTTGATTGGTGCTTTTTGTCTACAAGCTGGAGCGATGCTAATGCGTCGCTTTTTTATTTGTCTTGAATGCTTGAAAGATTTTTGGGCTTTGTTATAATCCGAAAAAAGAATTGTCAGGTGTTGTTGTAAGGAAAGGATATGATACCCATGAACCCACTAAACAGTTGCCGTGGTCAAGTCGCTATGCTTTATGCTTTGCTCGTTCCGATACTTCTGTTTATGGGCGGAGTGGGTCTTGATTTAGGCTGGTACTATATGAACGTGTCTAGGCTCCAAAATGCGGCGGACGCGGCTGTCCTGGTCGGTGCAAACAAATTAATCGCGGAACATGACACCTTTAAGAACAAAAACTACAAAGCTAGGCTCGTCAATAACTTCCCTGCTGGTAGTCCTGCATATGACACGACTGATAATCTTACAAAAGGCACCTCTGGCAAGCTCATAGATACTTCGATAGGTGACAAGGCAGCTCTGGATTATGCCAAGAAAAATCTTTCGTCCAATGATATGGGATATGCGTTGCCGAGTCTCTTTTCTGTAGCACATGCAGAAGACGATACAATAAATTCTTACGCATTTAAGGACGGATACACCAGAGGCGACCCTACTGTCATGATGAAGCCTTCCCTTTGGCAAGACGGCGACGGAAATTATTATTACGTCCTGCACCTCACGGAGAAAATCCACCATTTTTTTGTTGGCTTCCTCGGTGATATGGAGTCTCCCGTCGTGGCAGTCGCTTTAATAACACAAAACAATAGCAGTAGTGATGACCCAACGAAGCTTACATTAAATTTCGATGCAAACAGCGGTCAGTTTAGCGATGGTTCCACCACTGATTCCATGACTCTTACTCAACCAGACCAAATGGAAGACGATGAAACAACCGATTCCATTGAATCAGAAAAAGGAACTCCGACAAAGGCGGGCAATAAATTTTTAGGCTGGAGCCTCAAGAAAAATCCGTCTGAGGGAGAGACAATCTCATACATTCCGGACGGCAAACAGCTGACTAAAAAAGAATTGCAAGCTCTGTTAAAAGAAAGTCAAGCTCTGTTCGGCGATAGCACGACCGTGACTTTATATGCTGTGTTGATACCAGATTCCTCAGGGTCAAATTCAGGCGATTCTTCAGGGTCAAATTCGGGCAGTTCTTCAGGGTCAAATTCGGGCGATTCATCAGGTTCTAATTCGGGCGATTCCTCAGGCTCTAATTCGGGCGATTCCTCAGGCTCTAATTCGGGCGATTCATCAGGTTCTAATTCGGGCGATTCATCTGGCTCTAATTCGGGCGATTCATCAGGCTCTAATTCGGGCGATTCCTCTGGCTCTAATTCGGGCGATTCCTCTGGCTCTAATTCGGGCGATTCCTCAGGCTCTAATTCGGGCGATTCATCTGGCTCTAATTCGGGCGATTCATCTGGCTCTAATTCGGGCGATTCGTCAGGGTCAAATACGCCAATAACGATTAAGCCGCATAATAACAGGACGCTTTGGGAGCAAATGCATTACCTCATCGCCAAATACGTCTACGACCCCGACTGGAATGTTTCCGTGAATAAATTCGGTGCTGCGCTAAACGACCTCAACTTTATTCCGACGGGAAACGAGGCCGTTTTAAAGAACAACAAAATCGTTTATGTAGAAATGAACGCAAACACCAAAGCCAATAACAGCGGCGCATACGTGAAATACGTGGACAAATTGTTCCTAGACTTCAGACCCGACGGCTTTATCGTTCGTGTGCACGCGCTGATAAGAGTAAATGCGGCATATGATGTTCGTTCGGAACATGTAGGCAAAGACGACGACCCGTTATATATCCGAATCGAAGCCGAGCCAAAAATTGGCACTATAGGCAACGAACCGCAACAAATTATCATCAACATAAACGCGGACAACACGGCTGATTCAAAACGTCCGATATTTTTCTACTATGACGGACCTCTGGACTATAACGGAACTTATCCCGACCGCGTGGCGCAACCCGTTATCTTGAATCTCACCACGGACTTTAAAGGCGTGCTGTGGATGCCAGAGGTGCCAGTCGTTATCCACGGCAACGGTAAAACTTTCGAGGGTTTCATTGTCGCTAAGGAATTCCGCTACATTTCCACTTCCGGCACGCAAATCAAATATACGAATAACGGACTTGCCGCGTATTACTACATCGACGCCAACAACAATATCCAAACCATCGCGGCGGACGGCAATAACGCTCTTGAACTCTACAAATATAACGCGGAATACTCAAGCAGATTCAATCTGAATAGCAACTCGAAGTTCAGGACGTTCAAAGCGGAGACAGACGTCAACTTCATGTACGTTTACTACGATTACAACTGCGTTATGGATTCGACGCCTTTTTATTTGAACACGGGAGATTTGATTCCGCTGTACAAGCTCAACACCAAAGGCAAGCAAGTTCGCGTCACGAAATGGGACGACGTAAATCTTTACGATAACCCAAGAACCGTTTCAAGCAGACAGCTGATACCTAAGACCGTAACAGACACCAGCAGAAAAGGAACGGTTCGCCTGACTAAAGGGAGTCCGTCGCCGCTCTACGACGAGGCAGGTAACCCCGTTTACTTCTGCGAAGACTACGTAAATCTGACTGGAACTTATGAAGTCTTTACGCTAGACAGAGTGGCAGACGGCACACGCGACCCGAAAGAATTCTTGCTGACGAAGACTGACGCCTTGAATGTACCTAACACGGACGATTGGAAGTAAATTTCAGCTCATGCGTCGCGAAGAAAAATCCTTGCGGCGTTTTTTATGTTTGTATTAAATTCCTTGAAAAACCCTTGAAAGATTTCCGCGCTTTGTTATAATCCGAAAAAGATTGTTCACGTGATTTTGTAAGGAAAGGATATGGTAAGTATGAACCCCTTAAACAACTACCGCGGGCAAGTCGCTGTATTTTATGCTCTGCTCGTTCCCGTATTCCTTTTTCTCGGCGGCGTAGGGCTTGACCTCGGCTGGTACTATCTGAACGTGTCAAGGCTCCAAAACGCGGCTGATGCGGCTGTTCTCGTCGGTGCAAACAAATTGATTGAAACCAATACAGCCGCTTTTAAAGATTACAAAGCTAAGCTTGTCGATAAGTTCCCTGCCGATAAGCCTGAAACGACTACGACTATAAGCACAACGGCGGGCGACCAAGCTGCTTTGGAGTACGCCAAGAAAAATCTTGAGGGGGATTCCACAGCTTATGCGCCGCCGAAACTCTTTTCCGTTGCACAGGCGGCTGAATTTAAGGACGGCTACACCAGAGGCAACAATACAGTCACGCTGACCCCTTCCCTGTATAAGGACGACAAAGACAATTATTATTACGTCCTGCACCTCACGGAGAATATTCACCATTTCTTTATTGGCTTCCTCGACGATATGGAAGCTCCCGTTGTTGCCGTCGCTCTTATATCGAAAAACATTGACGATAGTGGCGGCGATGGCGATAGTAGTGTTGATGACATTGAAATTACCTTTAACCCGCGTGGCGGCATTTTTAATGACGGTAGCTCTGCCGATGTGATTAAGACATACAAAGACCCCGCCACTTTGACGGAAGAAGACGACCCGCAACTTATTACCACTGATAAAGGCAAGCCTACAAGGAGCGACGGTAACTTTGTTGGTTGGAGTTATACTAATCCGAGTGAGGTGGCTAACTATACGAAGATTAATATATACTATGAAGGCGACACGTTGACAGAAGAGAGGCTGAAAAAGATAAAAGAAAATGGCGGAGTGCTTTATGCCGTCTATGACCCCATTGATAAAGTTATTCCGCACAATAACAAGACGCTTTGGGAGCAAATGCAGTACTTAATCGCTAAAAACGTCTACAATGATTACTGGTACGCCTCTAAAAATAAGTATGGTAAAGATCCTAATTACAGTCAGTTCAGCACTCTCAAGACTTATAAAAATGGAAGTAGTATAGCTTATTATACAGAAACAGCCACACCGACGAGTAATGGTATCGACTTTAGCAAGACAGAACGTTGTTATATTGATTTTCAGGCGAAATGGTTCATAAATCCTAGTGGTCGTAGGGCACACTCTTTATTTAATGTGAACGCCGCCTATGAAGTTCGTTCTTCCCATAAGGACAAAGATGATGACCCGATATATTTCCGTATTGAAGCAGAGCCATATGGAGCAAGTAGTGGGTATCATACGGATATTCGCCAGATTGTCATCAACATAAACAAGAGCAACCTAGAAGACAAATATCGTCCGTTATTCTTCTACTATGATGGACCCGATGCCGCCGCGAGAAACAATGACAATGCGCCCTCTGAGCCAAACCCAGAAGATGCTCAGCCCGTTATCTTGAATCTCAATGCAGACTTTAAAGGCGTGCTGTGGATGCCAGATATACCCGTCGTGATTAACGGCAATGGTAACAAGTTCGAGGGCTTTATCGTAGCCAAAGAATATCGCTATCTCGATACAAGCCGTGGCTTGCAAGTTCAATACAGCTCAAAAGGTCAGACAAATACCACTTATCCGGATAACAAAATTCACGTTAACCCAAACACTGGCGATGTTTATAGCATACCGGCAACTGGTGACGACGCAATCAAAATGTACGACAACAATGCACTTGACGCAAATAAATTCAACTTGCATTCGGATTCCAAGTTTAGAACGTTCCATGCGGATAGCGGCGTTGAGTACATGTACGTTTATTATGGTTACGATACCAATGTGACAATGGACGAAACTCCTTTTCATGAGTACTGCGACCTGAGCAAACCATTAATTCCGCTGTATAAGCTTGTAAACGGCAAGGAAGTTCGCATTACGAAATGGGACGACGTAAATCTTTATGACAAACCGAGAACGGACTCGACTAGAAGACTGATACCTAAGAATCTATCAGGAGACAATAACAAAGGAACCGTTCGCCTCACGAATGGTAGCCCGTCGCCGCTTTATGACGAGGCAGGCAATCCTATTTATTTCTGCGAGGATTATGTCCGATTGACAGGGACGTATGAAGTGCTCACCCTCGATAGGGTAGCGGACGGCACACGCTACCCGAAAGAATTCTTGCTGACTAAGACTGATAACTTGAACGTATCAGACACGGACGATTGGAAATAAATTTCGGCTCAAGCGTCGCGAGGAAAAATCCTTGCGGCGTTTTTTATTGCAAACATGAATATTGACTGAAAGAAAATCTTTTGTTACAATCAGCCAAAATACTCGTCGGATTTCTGAAGAGGTGAAAAATCTTGGCGAAGGTATATCAGGCAACGCACGTGGGCAAAGTGAGATACAATAACGAGGACGCGTTGACAGTGATAGAGCCGCAAACATATGTAGTGGCGGACGGTATGGGCGGAGCTCAGGCGGGCGAGGTCGCGAGCCGAATGCTAATCGAGACTGTGGAAGGTTTCCTGTCGAAGACGCCGCGCCCTTGGGTCGAAAAAGTTTTGGCGCAGTCGATACTCCTAGCGAACGATAAAATCCTAAACATGGCACGGCGGCACAACGAGTATCACGGCATGGGCACGACGGCGACGATTCTATCACTGGACGGAATGACGGCACACTTTGCACACGTGGGAGACAGTCGGCTTTATCTGCTTCGGGGCGAGGAGTTCCGGCAGATAACCGAGGATCATTCATACGTTGAAACATTGGTGAGGCGCGGCGAGCTTACGGCGGAAGAGGCACGCCTTCACCCGATGAAAAATGTTTTGACGCAAGCAGTCGGCACGATGGCTAACCTTCATATCGACACGGGGAATTTCTTAGCGCAAAGCGGCGATAGTTTTCTGCTTTGCACAGACGGTTTGACTAATATGGTTGAGGACGCCGACATTAAAAAGATTTTGCAGACCGCCGAACAGCCCGCCGAAGCACTTATAGAAGCCGCGCTAGAATTTGGCGGCAGGGATAATGTTACCGTTATCGTCGCAGGAGTTGATTAGCAATGGTACGCGAAATTTTTTGTTGTGCGTTGAATTTATTTCAGGCGATGCGAGGCGCGATTGACTTTGCCTGCCGCATTGCCCACGACGCATTGATTTAAGGGGCGAAGAAAATGATTCAGCGAGTCTTGAGCGGGCGATATGAGCTGGAAGAGAAAATCGGGAGCGGCGGCATGGCTGAAGTCTACAAGGCTCACGACCGACTTTTAGCTCGTCCCGTGGCAATAAAAATCCTCCATGCGGAATATCGTTCGGACGTGGAGTTCATAGAGCGTTTTCACCGCGAGGCTAAGTCGGCGGCTCGGCTTTCGCACCCGAACATTGTCAGCATTTACGACGTTGGGGTTGCGGGCAATGACCATTATATCGTTATGGAGTATGTGCAGGGCAATACGCTTAAAAAGAAAATGCAGGACGAAGGACCGCTTGACCTGTTGACGGCTACGCGCATTGCCAAGGACATTGCCAGCGGCTTGACCCACGCGCACGCCAATAACATTGTTCACTGCGATATTAAGCCGCACAATATCTTGATGACCGAGGACGGGCACGCGAAGATTACGGACTTTGGAATAGCCCGCGCCGTCACGGAGTCGACTTTGACTTATGGCGGGAGCGTCGTCGGTTCAGTGCATTACTTTTCACCAGAGCAGGCACGCGGCGGAGCAATTACTCCTAAGTCTGACGTGTACTCGGTTGGCATTGTGCTTTATGAAATGCTGACGAATCGTTTGCCGTTCACGGGCGACAATCCGTTTACAATCGCAATGAAGCACGTCGAGGAGGAGCCGATTGCCCCAAGCCGGTATCGTCCGCAAATCCCGCCGATGTTGGAAGCAATAGTCTGCCGCACGATGAGCAAAAGTCCAGAAATACGACCGACGAGCTTTGAACTGGTGCAGGAGCTTTCTAAAGTCGAGGCGGCGTTGAGTGTGACGGTTAAGAGCGACCCAGACGCCACGCAAGTTTTGCCGCGAACAGAGATACCGCCGCGCCGCGCAGTCCGTCAAGTCACACAGGAAGAACAAGTTATGGAAGAGCCAGTAGAGCAAAAGCCCTTCTACAAGTCGAAAGTCTTTATCATGATGATGGCGTTGGTTTTAATGCTAGGCTTCGGCGTGGGGATATTCGCGGCTTTCGGCAAAGTCCTAAACACTGAAGAGACCGTGACAGTCCCCGAAGTCAAAGGCAAGCAGTTGGCATTGGCGCGGCAGATACTGGAAGACAATAAGTTGCGCGTGAACGTCGCCGAGACCTATGATGCGAACGTACCGGCGGGGCAAGTCGTCTCTCAAGACCCCGACGTAGGCAAGACGGTTAAGAGCGATAGACTGGTTACAATCTACGTTAGCAAGGGCGGCGAGTCAATCGACATGCCAGACTTAGCGGGGCTTGCCAAATCTGCGGCGATTGAACGGCTCCAAAAGCTCGGCTTGAATTTGGGCAGCGTCTACGAAAAGGATTCGTCCAGTGAGCCGGGAACAGTCCTATCGCATGACCCCACGACCGGCACGAAGATTAATCGCGGGCAAATGGTTGATTTGATTGTTTCACGCGGCGAACCCGAAAAGAAGGTTGAGGAAGTCAAAGTTACGCGGGAATATACGCACGTCCCGAACGTCGAGAATGCTAGCTTGAGCGTCGCGGAAAGTGGCATAGAAGGGCGCGGCTTGCATGTCGGCTCCGTCACGTATGAAGAGAGCACGCAGGCGGAAGGAACGGTTATTGCGCAATACCCTTCGCCCGATGCTGAAATCGAAGTTGGCTCGTCAGTCGATTTGGTTATTGCCCGTCGTGCAGACCCCGAACCCGTTCGCGAGCCTGAACCAGAACCCGTTCGCGAACCCGAACCAGAACTGGAGCCGCAATCAAATCCGATTCAAGACGACGTGCCCAGCCGCGAAGGCGACCAAGCTAAGGAGCGATGATATGATTGGACGCGTGATAAAGTTTTATAACAGTTTCTTCTTCGTGAAGGTCGAAGGCGAGCTTATCCCGTGCAAGCTACGTGGACTGCTCAAGCGTGACAAAAAAGTTGGCGGGGCAGTTTGTGTAGGGGACTTCGTGGAAATTTCTAGGCTAAAAGATAAAAGCGGCGTGATTGAATCCGTTCAGTCGCGCCGAAATATTTTATTGCGCCCCTTGATAGCCAACGTCGATAGAGTAATCCTAACCTTTGCTGTCGACGCGCCGAGACTGCACCCGCTCCTTTTGAATCGTTTCCTAGTCCTAGCCGAGAAGTCACAGCTTGCCGAGATAATCATTTGCGTGAACAAGATTGACTTGGCGGCAGAAGAAAACTTCTTAGCGGAGTATGAGCGGCTGTATAAAGTCCTGCGGGTGTCAGCGAAGACGGGCGCGGGCGTCGACGAGCTTAAGGAAATTTTATCGTCGGGCGTAACGGTCTTTGCTGGGCCGAGCGGCGTCGGTAAGTCGTCACTGCTAAACGCGATTGATTCGAGGCTAAAGCTCAAGGTCGGCTCTGTCAGCGAAAAAATCTTGCGTGGCAAGCATACGACGCGAATATCCGAGCTGGTTGAATACGGCGGCGGCTTTTTGGTCGATACGCCGGGCTTCAGTGCGGTGGACTTGTCGGAGGCGGGGCTTGATAAAAAAAATCTGTGGCACTGCTTTAAAGAGTTCGTGCGGTACGCGGGCGGCTGTAAGTTCCTAAACGTGTGCTCACATAGTCACGAGCCGGATTGCTCCGTTAAGGCGGCAGTCGCTCGCGGGGATATTCTTCGCCAACGCTACGAATCTTATCTGACGTTGCTAGAGGAAGTCAGCAAGTAAGCAGGAAAAATTTTTCATTGCCCGAATCAAGACGGCAAAGGAGGCAATACAAATGACAATCATAACTAAGGACGGAAGTTTAGCGGAGGTCGACGGCGCACAGGCTCTGCACGCACTGCGGCACACCGCCTCGCATATCATGGCGCAAGCGATAAAGCACCTCTACGGCGGCGCGGACGGTCGAGGCGTTCAGCTTGCAATAGGACCGGCGATTGACACGGGCTTTTATTACGACATTGACACCGAGCACAAGATAACCGAAGACGACTTAGCCGAAATCGAACGCGAGATGAAGTCTATCGTTAAGCAGAATCTCAAGCTGGAACGGACGACGCTAAGCCGAGACGACGCCTTGAAGAAATTTGCGGACGAGGGCGAGACTTATAAGGTCGAACTGATTGAGGCTTTGCCCGAAGACGCGGAGATAAGTTTGTTCACGCAAGGCGACTTTACTGACCTTTGCGCGGGACCGCACGTTCAATCGACGGGCAAGGTTAAGGCGTTCAAACTCATGAGCATTGCGGGCGCGTATTGGCGTGGCGACGAACATAACAAGATGCTGCAGAGGATTTACGGCACGGCTTTTGAGACCAAGGACGACCTCAAGGCTTATCTGACTATGCTTGAGGAGGCGGCGCGTAGAGACCATCGCAAGCTCGGCAAGGAGTTGGATTTGTTCAGCCTGCATGATGAAGGACCAGGCTTCCCGTTCTTCCACCCAAACGGCATGATTATCCAGAACGAGCTGTTAAACTACTGGCGCGAGGTTCATCGCCGCTACGGCTATCAGGAGATTAAGACGCCGATAATCCTCAATCGTAAGTTGTGGGAGACTTCAGGGCATTGGGATCATTACAAGGAGAATATGTACTTCACGAAGATTGACGAAGAAGATTACGCCGTTAAGCCCATGAATTGTCCAGGCGGCATGCTGGTCTACAATACGCACGTACACAGCTACCGCGACTTGCCGTTGCGTTTGGCAGAATTGGGTTTGGTTCATCGTCACGAGAAAAGCGGCGTGCTTCACGGCTTGTTCAGGGTTCGCAACTTCACGCAGGACGACGCGCATATCTTCATGACGTCCGCGCAAGTCGAGACGGAAATCCAAAAGACGATTGACTTGTTCGACGAGGTTTATAAAACGTTCGGGCTGTCGTATAAGGCGGAACTGTCCACGCGTCCCGAAAACTCAATGGGCGACGACGCGACTTGGGAACTTGCCACCGACGCACTAAGGAAGGCTTTAGAGCATCGCGGGCTTGAATACGTCGTCAACGAGGGCGACGGCGCGTTTTATGGTCCTAAGATTGACTTCCACTTGAAAGACTCAATCGGGCGTACGTGGCAATGCGGCACGATTCAGCTTGACATGCTCTTGCCGGAGAAATTCGACCTAAACTACATCGGCGAAGACGGCGAGAAGCACCGCCCGATTATGGTTCATCGCGTCGTTTATGGCAGTATCGAACGCTTTATCGGGATTTTGATTGAGAATTACGCGGGCGCGTTCCCCGTGTGGTTGGCTCCCGTGCAAATTGAACTTCTTCCGATAACCGATAAGCACGCCGCCTACGCTAAGGAACTTGCCGATAGACTTTTCAAGCTCAATCTCCGAGCCGAAGTCGACGACCGCAACGAGAAGATTAACAAGAAGATTCGCGATAGCCAGGTTAGGAAGATTCCTTACACGGTTGTTATCGGCGACAAGGAAACGGAGACGGGCACTTTGCCGATTAGGAAATACAGCGCGAAGGATAGCCTAAGCATGAACGCCGACGATTTTATTGCTTACGTTCAAGAAAAGATTTCGACCCGCGACCAGACCTTCTGAAATAATTCCATGCAAACAAAAAGCGACGGGGTAAATCCTCGCCGCTTAATTTTTTTATTCTACGTTCGTACCTTCGACTGGACCTTTCCAATCGATAATGCCGCCCATCGTGTAGACTTGAGTATAGCCTTTTTCGATAAGAACCTTTGCAGTCAGCCGCCCGCGATTACCGTCGCCGCAGTAGGTGATAAGCGGCGCGTCCTTGTCGGGTATCTTCTCGAAATTGTCTGCTACAGCAGCTTCAAGCGGAAAATGAATGGCTCCTGGGATATGCCTCATCTCGTAATCCTTTGGGAAACGGCAATCCAAAAGTTTGGCGTTGGGATTCTCCGCTAATATCTTCATTGCCTCTTCTTGACTGATTTGCTTGTAAGTTGGAATCTCCGTGCCTTCAAGCGTTCCCGTCCAATCGACTATGCCGCCCATGTCGTAGACGTTCTTATAACCGTTGTCACCGAGAATCTTAGCGGCGTCCTCAGCGCGTCGCCCCGTCCAGCAGTAAGCTATAATCGTTGCGTCCTTGTCGGGGAGTTTGGAGAAGTCGCCTTCCTTCAAGTCTTCAATCGGCACGAGCAAGGCGTTAGGAATATGTTTCTTGTCGAACTCCTCTTGCGTCCGAACGTCCAAAATAATTGCGTCGGGATTGGAAGCAATCATCTTTTTAGCTTCGGGTTGCGTCAGGTGCTTAAAGTTTCCTCCGCCGCAACCTGCACACAACGCGACGACCAGAATCATCAACGCGGATAAAAGTTTTTTCATTTCAATACCTCCGTTAAAGTCTCAATCATCTTTTGTATATCGAGCGGCTTGGCGATATGACTGTTCATGCCCGCCTCCCTTGCCGCTTGTATGTCTTCGGTGAAGGCGTTCGCCGTCATTGCGATTATCGGAATCTGTGCTAGCTTTTTATCCTTGAGCGCACGGATTTTTTTCGTCGCCTCGTAGCCGTTCATGACTGGCATTTGAACATCCATTAGCACGCAATCATAATCGCCGGGCTTGCTCGCCGCGACTTTCTCGTAAGCAATCTTGCCATTCTCCGCCGTGTCGAGTCCAAAGCCGAACTCCGTTAGAATCAGCGACGCTATCTCGCGGTTGACTTCGTTATCTTCGACCAGTAGCAGTTTGACCTTGCTGAAGTCAATTTCCTTAGTCTCTTGCGTCTGTTCGATTGCGACTTCCTCTGGCTCGTCGACGACGGGGAAATCAACGCGAACGATAAATTCTGTGCCCTTGCCAAGCTCCGTCTGAACGTCGATAGTCCCGCCCATTAGCTCGACTATGCTTTTGGTAATCGACATGCCTAAGCCCGTCCCTTGAATGTTGCTGACTGAGCGGTCTCGTTCATAGGCGGCGAAAACTTTCTTAGCGAATTCGGGCGTCATGCCCATGCCCGTATCCTTTACGCGCAATTCATAGGAGCCGACCTCTTCCGTGCCGCCGACCTGCCTTAGCGTGACAGTCACCGAGCCGCCTTCGGGCGTGAACTTAAAAGCATTGCTTATCAGGTTCAGCAGGACGCGATTAAGGCGGGGCGTGTCGCACATAACCGTTTTATTCATCACGTGTTCGATATTGACGGCGAACCGCAAGCCCTTAGTCTCCATTTGCGTTGCGAAGAGGTCGCGAACTTCATTTAACGCCTTGACTATGTTTGACTTCTGCGGGTCGAGTTCCATTTTGCCCGACTCTATGCGGCTCATGTCCAGTATATCGTTTATCAAGCTGAGCAAGTGATTGTTCGACGCCTCAATTTTGTCTAGGTAGTCCTTTGTCCTCTGCGGCAAGCCTGGTTCCTTCTTGATTAGGTTCGTGTAGCCGATAATCGCGTTCATGGGGGTGCGTATGTCGTGGCTCATGTTCGATAGGAACGTTGACTTAGCTTTATTGCTCCGTTCAGCTTGAACCTTCTGTAGCTCCATATTGCGTTCGCGCTTCATCATCAGGTTGTAGATATTGAACATGATAAACAACGCGATTGCCACCAAGCCCATTTGCATGAAGTTATGCCGCGTCAAAGATTCGCTGACGATTTGCATTTGGTTTTGCAGGTAAAATTGAGAGTCCGCCTTCTCAATGTCAGTTGGGGGCACGCCGTGTTCGTTAAGCTCTTCGGTGTAATATTCGCTGAGGTTGCCGAGTACCGCCTTAGCTGAATCGCTCGTAGTCTCCCGCACCCAAAGCATCGACGTAAAGAAAATCAGGAACAGCAACGCAATCCAAGAGATTGTAGACTTGCCGAAGCGTCTAAGCTCCTCGTCGCGCTGGAAGATGTAACGGAAGAACACGAAGCCGAGGATACTCCAAAGAATCAGAATCAGATAACTTTCCGTGGTCATTGCGCTTACTGTCCAATCGTTCGGAACCATGAAGTAGACAAAGAAGATAATCGACACGACCAGCCCGATAACGCCCGTCAGCTGTGGTAGTTCCCTACCCATTGCCCGCGCCGTGATGATTGCCACGAGTGAGGTATAAGCGTAGTCGATAGTCGCGCCGATTGTGTTCACGTCGATAATCCAAGCGATTGCCGTGCGTCCGAGGAACGGTATCGGCAGACTTAGGAGCATGATAAAGAAGACTGCGTTCATAGGCGTGCGATTTTCGTTGAGCTTGCCGAACCACGGCGGGAGGAGGTCATCACGGGTCAGGGCGAAGATTAATCTGCTAGCCGCGATGTAGTTGCCGACAAGACCAGTTATGACGCCGCCCATAACCGCCGCTACCAAAATCAATAAACCAGTGTCGCCGAGCAGAGAATATATCGCGTGCATCGTAGGCATTCCCGCGTAGCCTTCTAGGTTGTCGAGGTCGGCTAGATATTCCGCCCAATTATCATAGCCCGGCGGCAGAACGGAGATAGCCATTATCGCAAGGAAGGTATAAGCGATAGACGCCGCCACGACCGCGCAAGCTAGAATCGCGAACGTTTTCTTGACGGAGAAATTAAAGCCCTCTGCCGATTGCGATACGGATTCAAAGCCCGCGAACGCCCATGGAGCTAAGACTACAATTCCGAAGACCGCCGCGAATGAGCTTGCGTTGTCTGGAGCGTAAGCCGGCGTTATGTCGAAAGGATTTATCCCACTCGCCACGACTGCGCCGAACCCGATAAGCACGCCGCCAAATAAAATCACCGCCGCGACAGTTTGAACCCACGCCGCAAGCTTACCGCCACGCATACACACCGCGCCGAAAATCCACAGCGCACCTAGACTCAAGAGAGCCTCGCCCAGATAAATATCAAAGCCCGCGATTGTGTAATGGAAGCCGAATTGGAACGTATCGCCGAGGAACTTCCTAAAGATAATGGGCAAGGCAGTCGCATTCGCCCACGTGATAGCGATGTAAACTAGAATCAAAAACCACGAACTCAAGAAGCCGTGGTCGTAGCCGAGAACCTTCTTAGCGTAAGCATAAGTGCCGCCGGCGTCGGGGTATTTGTTCATCATGAAATGATAGTTGTAGCCGATGATGAGCATTATGATTCCGCCGACGAACATACCGAGCGCAGTGCCAAGAGGTCCAGCTATAGGCAAAAAAGTTGTCCCCGGCATGACGAAGGCTCCCCAGCCCACTGCACACCCGAATGACAATGCCCACACGTTCAGCGGCGATAAATATGGTTTGAGTTTTACATTTTCTGCTGTGTTCATATAAGGGGCACCGCTCTCCTTTAAAAGTTTTCCTTGCATTATACACGAAACCCACTTAAAGTAAATGAAAATATTTTCGGCAGGATGTGGACTTATTTGATAAGCGCGGAACTCCTTAAGCAAGTCGAAGACTACGTTAAGGCGAATTACATAGACCTTGAGGCACTACAAAAAAGGGGTGTGAAGTTCTCCATTGGCAGAACGCCGCCGCCCGACGAAAGTTTTATCACCCAGGTAATTAAAAGCCTGAAGGAAAAATTAGGATTGCTCGATAATCCGTTTGCGGAGTATCTTTGGAAACTAATCGATAAGAAGGGCTTGACTGACGTTGAGACTTATAAGAAGGCGCACTTAGACCGGCGCATCTTTTCAAAGCTTCGCAACGAGAAAGACTACATGCCGAGCAAGCGAACGATTTTGGCGATAGCGATTGCCCTTGAGTGCGACTTCAAAGAGACGAACTCCCTTTTAGACCGCGCCGGCTATCATCTGTCCACGACGATTAAGGAAGATATTGTTATCGGCTACTTCATTGAGAATCGGATTTACGATTTGTTCCTGATAAACGAGGTGCTCGACCATTTCGGCTTCAAGACTTTAGGCGATTGAATGTCCCTTTCAAAGAGACCATTTAACCTTCGGGGCGTGCTAAGATAACATAAAAAATTTTGTCGACTCGAAAGGAGATTGTTAAGCTATGAACCCTGTTGGCATTATAGGAGTAATTATTCTCGCCGTTATCTTAGATGTACCTTGGGCATTGTATTATCTCGCAACACAGTTTGTCTTCTTATTTGTTAGAGACGAATACTTATTAAAGCGTGTTGGTAAAGTGCAAAAGTAAAACATAAGCAATTTCTTTGGTAAAATGAATTTGAAAAATCCCCAAAGGAAAATGCTTGTTCGGCGCGTATTCGCGAGTTTATCGTCGTTGAACGCTTCTTTTTGCGGATAAAAAATCGTCGACGCATAGCCACTCGTTATGATAAATTAACTGTCTGCTTTCTCAATTTCGTCTTGCTCTCTGCCATTATGCTTCAACTTTAGGGACTGTGGACAATTTAAAATTCATAACTAAATCGAAGAGTTTTTTATA
>ODAJ012177036.1_pt1 | contig 15369 bp, 15 predicted proteins | sample 1539241 | NCBI WGS metagenome assembly ODAJ01 (sample SAMN02144231, study PRJEB22623) | gut metagenome | biome: sheep rumen | host: Ovis aries | place: New Zealand
CATAGCGGCATCATCTCCTGCCCGGAGTAAGACGACAGGCGGCACCTTGGCGGCGCCGCCTGTTTTTATTGTTCTGCTTTCAGCCCGTGGAGAAAGCCGTTGAGCGCGGTGCTGTGGATGTCTCCCGCGATCACGGTTTTTCCTTGAATGTACAGCGTCGCCAGTACCGTTTGATCCGCTTCCGGATAGTTCGTGACCAAATAGGTATACTGCTGGCACTGCTCGCCCAAGTGCCGGCTCAGGTCATAGCCCTGGTCAAGCTGCACTTCGTTGTACTCGGCCATCATCCCCTCCAGCGTTTCCGGCAGCTGCACGGTGCGAAGGTCTTCGCTTTCGGCGTCGATCTCCCAGCCAAATTCTCGGAGAAATGCTTCCCGTCCAGCCAGTGTGGATACGTTTCCTGTGCTGTCGCCTCCGCGAAGCAGAATGGCTGCAGTCAATGCTGCCGCGACGAGAAGGACGATCAGCAGAGCTTTTCGCTTCGTGATGGATTTTTTTGCCTGTTTCATACACCTCACCTCCGTACAAGCATATTCCGAACCGGCGGAGGATATGTGCTCAATCGGCCCAAATGGAGGGATGGCCAGACTGCAATCCATGGATTTTGTGGGAAAAGTGGGGAGAAAAGGCGTCAAAAAGGACAAAAATAGTTGCAATTTGGTTAAGAGCCTGCTATACTGTATTGGTCAAAGTATCATATTCCGGCAGGGAGGGGAGAACGGCCAGATGGTCAGATTGGATAAATACCTTTCCGAGCGGGGTCTTGCCTCCCGCAGAGAGTTGAAGGATCTGATCCGAGCCGGGCGTGTTCTGGTGGACGGGGTTCCGGCTAAAAACCCGGAACTGAAGATCGATCCGGAGCTGGCACTGGTCAGCGTGGACGGGACGCGGATCAACGCCGCCCGCTATCGGACCTATATGCTGGATAAGCCCTTGGGCGTTGTGACCGCAAGGGAAGATGAGAAGGAGAAAACGGTTCTTGATCTGCTCCCTCCCGAACTGCGGCGGCTGGAGCTTTTTCCGGTGGGCCGGCTTGACAAGGATACCAGCGGCCTTCTGCTTCTGACCAACGACGGCGACTTTGCCCACCGCGTGATTTCCCCAAAATCCGCAGTCGAAAAATGCTATTCTGCCCTAGTGGAAGGGGAGCTATCCCCGGAGGACGTCGAAGCTTTCCGCGCGGGCTTGGTGCTGCGGGACGGGACGCGCTGTCTTCCCGCTGGCCTGGAAATCCTGGAGCCGGATCGCTGCCTGGTCTATGTGACGGAGGGCAAGTATCATCAGGTCAGAAGGATGCTGGCCAGCAGGGGGAAGCCCGTTCTGGCATTGCGCAGACTCTCCATCGGCTCACTCCGGCTGGACGACGCTTTGGGCCCGGGCGGATGGAAAGAGCTGGGCCCTGAGGATTTGTGCAGAGTGTTTAGCTAGGTTTTCCTGTTGAAACTGTCAAAAAAACCGCCAAAATTTGAAGTGTTTTGAGCGTTCCTACCACAAACTCAAAAAATTTAACAAATAATGACCGCATTTTCTATTGAAAATCACGAGCTATTGGAGTATGATAGTCGAAAAAGGTATTCAAGGCATGGTCAATTTCAACAGATCGACCTTGCCTGCGGGGTACAGGAGGAGAGAGTATGTCCAGCAGGATTTTCCAAAACGTGATTATTCAGATGAAAGTCGCGGTGGATCGGCCCATCGGTGTGGTGGACGACCAGGGCTTCGTGGTCGCTGCCAGCGAGCTTGCCATGATCGGCTCGCGGCTGGATGATTTTCATCTCTATGACCTGGAGGCTGCAAACGGTGCGGCCATCTCTTCCGCCAGCCGAAGCTTCTGCGCGCTGACGGCGGAGAACGGCAAGATCGACTACGCCGCCTTTGTGGACGGCGCCAATCCCGTCTCCCGCACGCTTTGCGCGGTTGCGGCGGTCGCGTTCAACGAGGCCAAGAACAACTTCGAGGAGAAGCACAACAAGGCCGCGTTCATTAAGAACATCATCTCCGACAACATTTTGCCCGGCGACGTGTATGTTCGCGCCAAGGAGCTGCATTTTGTCACCGATGAGCCTCGCGTGGTCCTCCTTGTCCGCCAGACGGAGAATGCCGATGTTTCTGCGGTTGAGGTTATCGGCAGGCTCTTCCCGGATAGGCAAAAGGATTTTGTCTTGAATATTAATGAAACAGACGTGGTTGTGGTCAAAACGCTTCTTTCGCCTGAGAGCTCCGAGGAGGTCCGCCGCACCGCCCAGAGCATCGAGAGCGCTCTGCGCGACGAGCTGGGGATTCGCTGCGTCATCGGCGTCAGCACCAATGCGCGGCATCTGCGGGAGCTGGCAGACCGTTACAAGGAGGCCCAGGTGGCCATCGACGTGGGCCGGATCTTTGAAAACGACAAGACCATTATCCACTATGAGAATTTGGGCCTGGGCCGCATCATCTATCAGCTGCCCACTACCCTGTGCGAAATGTTCCTCAACGAGGTGTTTAAGAAGAACCCCATTGAAACCCTGGATGAGGATACGCTGGAGACGATCAATCGCTTCTTTGAGAATAACCTGAACGTGTCTGAGACGTCCAGAAAGCTCTATGTTCACCGCAACACCCTGGTCTATCGGCTGGAGAAGATCAAGAAGATCACCGGGCTGGACCTGCGGGAATTTGACCACGCCATCGTGTTCAAGGTGGCCATGATGGTAAAAATGTACCTCGACTCGCTGAATACGTTTCACTACTGAGTCGGGCTGTTGATAGATTGCACGTTCATCGGAAATCCCATGTTAACGGAGGAAATGTATGGTTCGCTTTGAAAAAGTCAAGATGACCTACGACAACAGCGGAACCCTGGCGCTGGACGGCGTAGATCTGAAAGTCGACGAGGGCGAATTTGTCTTTCTTGTGGGGCCCTCCGGCTCCGGAAAGACAAGTCTGATGAAGCTGATCACCGGCGAGGTGAGAGCTGATTCCGGACGGGTCATTGTAAACGATTTTGACATGATGAAAATCCGCCGCCGGAAATTGCCGAAGATGCGCCGCACCCTGGGCGTGGTCTTCCAGGACTACCGCCTGATCGAAAATATGAATGTGTACGACAATGTGGCTTTTGCCATGCGTGTCGTCGGGGCCTCGGCCAAGGAGATCCGCCGCCGCGTCCCCTATGTACTGGAGCTGGTCGGGCTGGAGGGGAGAGAGAGACGGCTTCCCACAGAGCTCTCCGGCGGCGAGCAGCAGCGTGTCGCCATTGCCCGAGCGCTGGTGAACTCTCCGCGCATGATCGTTGCGGATGAGCCTACCGGCAACCTGGACCCGGTGCGCAGTCTGGAGCTGATGCTCTTGTTTGAGAAGATCAATGAGATGGGGACGACGGTCCTGGTCGTCACCCATGAGAAGGAGCTGGTCAACGCCTTTGCCAAGCGCGTTATCACCATCGAGGCGGGCCATGTGATCAGCGACGGAATGGATGGGTATTTCAGCTATGAGATTGAGTAGAGGCGGCTATTTGATTCGCGAGGGCTTCCGCAGCATTAAGACCCATGGGCTGATGTCCTTCGCCACAGTAACCATTATCATGGCCTGCCTGATCATCATGGGCAGCATGGCGCTCCTTGCCGTGAACATCAATTCCCTGATCAAGGATCTGGAGAGCCAGAACGAGATCGTCGCTTTTGTCGATGATGAGAACGAGGCTTATGCCAGCGAGGAAGCCGCCCGCGGCATTGAGGCTGCGCTGGAGGCTGTCCCCAATGTGAGCGACGCCCGCTTTGTCTCCCGCGCCGAGGCGATGGAGACCTACATGAGCAAGTATGATGAATCGCTGATGGAGGGGATCGACGAAACGGTTTTCCGGCATCGTTTTATCATCCACATTTTCGATATCGAGAAGCTTGCCGAGACCAAGACTGCGCTGGAAGATGTGGGCGGCATTGCCAAGGTCCGCGCCCATCAGGAGTATGCGGACACCTTCATCAAGATTCGCAATATCGTTACCGGTGTTGCGGTGGTGCTGATGGCGGTTCTGGTGTTTGTCTCCATGTTTATCATGTCCAATACCATCAAGCTTGCCACCTTCAGCCGTCGGGAGGAGATCGCCATCATGAAGATGGTCGGCGCCAGCAACGGCTTCATCCGCCTTCCCTTCGTGGTGGAAGGCCTGGTGCTTGGCCTTCTGGGCGGCGGCCTGGCCTTCCTGGCCCAGTGGGGCCTGTATGAGCTGGTAACCAAGAGCATGATGGAATCCATCACCGGCGATATTCTCAGAGTGGTGCCGTACATGAAGCTGGCGCCCCAGATTCTGATTGTTTACCTTGGCATCGGTGTAGTCATTGGCGTCTTTGGCGGTGTGAATGCGATCAGGAACTATCTGAAGGTGTAATCGCGTTCCGGAAAAGGAGCATTGTATGGATCGTAAAAAAGTTGTATCGTTTCTGGCTCTCGTCATGGCTGTGATCATGATCCTGTCTCTGTTCATGTCGGTGCTTCCCAGCGCTTTCGCCATTGAACAGGAAGATATCGACGAGATGGAGAGACGCAAGGAAGAGCTTGCCGCCCTGGCCGACGAGGCAGAGGAGCGGGTGGAGGAGCTTCGCGGCAAGGAGAGCGGCGTCCTGGAGCAGAAGGCCGCGCTGGACGTGAAGATGAAAGCCGCGGAAAAGGCTATCGAGATTGTGAATGAGCAGCTCGCCGCGTATGATCGCCAGATTGCCCAGAAGGCCATCGAAGTGCAGCAGGCGAAGACGGTCGAGGAGGAGCAGCTCCGGCGCTATCGGACCCGCGTCCGGGCCATGGAGGAAGAGGGCGGATTCAACATCCTGGTCCTTCTGGCGAAATCCCACAGCCTGAGCGAGTTCCTCTCTGCGCTGGACGACGCAGGCTCCGTTATGGAGAGCGATAAGGCTCTGGAGCGGGAGTACCGTGTTTCCCGTGAGGAGAGCGAGCGCGTCATGGCCGAGTACGAGGATCTGCGGACCGAGTGCGAGGCAATGCAGGATAAGCTGACGGCTGAGAAAGAGGAGATCGCTTCCCGCATCCTGGATACCAAGGAGGAGCTGGAGGACATCAACGACGAAATCGAAGTAGCGTTGGTGGCCTATGAGGAGGCGGCTGACGCTGAGGCTGCCGCCGCGCAGGAGGTTCTTTCCATTATTGCGGCCTATATGGAACAGCAGCGCCAGGAAGAGGAGCGGCAGAACCAGGATAACAACGGCGAGGGCGAGCTGCCGAATATCCCCATCCCCACGCCCGTTCCCACGCAGGCTCCCGCGGAGCCCGACCCCACGCTGGCTCCCGATCCGACGGAGGCCCCTGCTGAGCCCAATCCTACGGAGGCTCCGGCCCAGCCCGATCCCACCCAGGCTCCCGAGAATCCCGATCCCACTCAGGCTCCCGCGCCTTCCGGCGGGGATGAGGGCGGTGAGACAGGCGGTGAGCCCGGCGGAGAAAGCGGCGGAGAAACCGGCGGGGACAGTCCTGCCCCCACTCAGGCGCCGACTCCGGCGCCCACCCCGGCGCCGACTCCGGCTCCTACCCCGGCCCCTACGCCGACTCCGGCGCCCACGCCCAAGCCCTTTTCACCGGCCTGGCCTGTGCCCTGCAGCAAGCGGGTCACCAGCCGCTTCGGCAACCGGGTGGACCCCTTCACCGGCAACATCCGTTATCACAGCGGAATCGATATCGACGGCTACCATAACGACGGCAAGCCCATCGTCGCGGCCGCCGACGGAACGGTTGTCACCGCTACGTACAACGACGGATACGGCAACTATATCATCATCGATCATGGCAATGGATATATGACGCTCTATGGGCATATGTCCGGCCGCGCTGTCAGCAAGGGCGCGAGCGTAAAGCAGGGACAGACCATCGGCTACCTGGGAGCGACGGGCCGCGCCACCGGCACCCACTGCCATTATGAGGTTTTCTATAAAGGAAACCGCATCGATCCGGAACAATTCTATAGCGGACTGACTTACTGGAACTGCTGAAAGGGCAGTAATAAATCATGAATACAAAGAGATTTCCCCGTTTTCTCTCTTGTGTTCTCGTCGCCGTGCTGGTGTTCCTTCTGACTCCGGGACGTGCTTATGCCGTTTCACAGGAGGAAATCGACGAGCTTCGCAGAGAGCGTCTGGCCATCGCCATGGAGCATGACGAGAAACAGGCGGTTGTGGACGAATTGGAGGCACAGAAAGCGGACATCCTGGCGCGCAAGGAAGCCATGGATGAGAGAAATGAACTCACTCGCCAGGAGATCGACACGCTCCTGCGAGAGATCGATGTATACGATGAGATGATCGCCCAGGAGGCGATCAAGGTCGAGCAAGCCAAGGCTCGGGAAGACATTCAGCTGGAACGCTATCGCACCCATATCCGGGCGATGGAAGAAAACGGCGAAATGAGCTATCTGGCGCTGATCCTGCACATCAGATCCTTCAGCGAGCTGCTGACAGCCCTGGATGATGCCGGAGATATCATGAAGAGCGATAACGAGCTCTATCATGATTATATCGACGCCCGGGAGAACACCGAGCTTGCCAAAGCCCAATACGAAGAGAAAAAGGTCGAGCTGGAAGCCGAGCAGCAGGAGCTGCGCGCCCAGCAGGCCGCGCTGGAGGCGGAGATCGCGGAGGCGGTTTCCCTGATCAGCGATCTGGAAAACGATATCGAGACGAAAAACGAGGAGCTGCATCAGCTTCTCCTGGCGGAAATTGCCGCGGCTGATCGGATCGACCAGTTGGTCGCCCAGCAGGAGCGGGAACGCCGCGAGGCCGAGGAACGCCGCCGTCAGGAGGAGCAGCAGCGAGCCCAGCAGGAGAGCGGGGGCGGCGGAGGAGGATCGTCCGGTTCTTCCGGTGGTTCTGTTACCGGCACCGGCTCCTTCGGGTGGCCCTGTCCCGGATGCAATTACATCACCAGCCGCGCCGGCAACCGCTGGCACCCGATTTTCAACGAATGGCGCTATCACTCCGGGCTGGATATTGGCGCCTCCCAGGGGTCCACGGTTGTGGCTTCCGATGGGGGAACGGTCATCATGGCCTCCACCAACGGCGGTTACGGCAAGTGCGTGATGATCGATCACGGCAATGGCTACTACACGCTTTACGGTCATCTGTCCGGTTACGCGGTTTCCAACGGCCAGACCGTGAGCAAGGGACAGGCGGTCGGCTATGTGGGCAGCACTGGATGGGCTACCGGACCGCACCTCCACTTTGAAATCCGGAAGGGTTCCACCTGCCTGGACCCGGAGGTGGCGGGCGGCTTCACCGGTCTTACCTATGCACCGGATGCGGGACAGTAAAACATAGCGCATCGTCAGTTAGACTGCTGATTGCCGGGCGGTTTTCAACTGCCCGGCAGCAACATACGAAAGGAAAGGCGCAAGAGTGCGCCTTTCGTTTCGATTTTTGTACGACAGGAGGATGCTTGTGAGAACTCTACTCCTCAAGCTGCTGGCAAAAATATACCTGGGAATCAAGAAGGTCATGAGCACCGGTATTCCGCTGATCTACGTGTTGATTCTCTGCGCGCTGGTGGGCGGGGTTACCTATTTCCGCACCCACAGCACCATGATCCGCGAGGTCGGCGGCGCTTCCGAATATGCCGAGGCCAAGCGCTATATCGAGATCAAGGATGTAATGGATGAGCGCTTCATCGATCCGGTTGACCGCGCTGCGATGGCAGACTCCGCCGCCGCGGCCATGGTGACCAGCTTGGGCGACCGCTGGAGCTATTTTATGACGGAGGATGAATTCCGTGCCTATCAGCTCTCCACGGCCAACGACTATGCGGATATCGGCATGTCCCTGGTGAAGGACGACGCCGGAAACGGCTTTCAGGTCATCTCGGTTTATCCCGGTTCGCCCGCTGCCATTGCGGGAGTCGGAAACGGCATGATCATCACCGCCGTGGACGGGGAAAAGGTTGCCGCGTACTCTACGGATGAGGTGCGCACGCTGATCCGCTCCAAGCTGAACAGCCGCTTTGTGCTGGAGATCAGCAACGGTCAGAATCGGATCGAGGTGGATTGCAGCAACGTGAACGCCTCCTCTGTGAACTTCCGTCTGGAGAAAACCGGCGCCGCCTATATCCAGATCCACAACTTTGAGGCCGGCAGCGGCCAGAGCGCAGTGGATGCCATTGAGTATCTGCTGGGCAAAGGCGCTGTTTCCCTGGTGATCGATGTGCGCAACAATCCCGGCGGTCTTGCCAGCGAGGCTGCGATCCTGCTGGACTATCTGCTGCCTGCCGGACGGCTGTTCTCCGAGATGGACAAGAACGGCGTCGTCTCGGTGACGGAGTCCGATTCCATGAATCTGCAGATGCCGACCTGCGTGCTCATCAATTCCGGCTCCTTCGGAGAAGCGGAGCTCTGCGCGGCTGTGCTGAAGGAGTGGGGCTGGGCAACGCTGATGGGCGAGCCGACTACAGGCAACACCCGCAGTCAGGAGACCATTGCGCTCTCGGACGGCAGCGCCATCCGCCTTTCCACCAGGACTTACCTCACGCCCAGCGGCGTGGATATCTGCACGGCGGGCGGCGTGATTCCCGATTTCATCGTCTATAACAGCGATGAGTCCGCAACCGGCACCACGGAAGGTACCACCGGCGGCGAAGACGGCACGGCCAGTATTTCCAACGATGAGCAGCTGATGGCTGCACTCAGACTTTTGAGTTGACATTTGAACAGTCGCTCGCTATAATTAACAAACGCCAATTCGCCCGGAACGATCCGGAACGGGCAACATATGGAAAAGGAGACCTGCAAAGTGGCCAACGTGAACAGATTCAAGATGAGCCAGGACCGCCTGGACGCGCTGAAGGATGAACTGCAATATCTGGAGACGGTTCGTGAGAAGGAAGTTGCGGAGTTGATCAAAGAGGCACGCAGCTTTGGCGACCTGTCCGAAAACAGCGAGTATGATGAGGCCAAAAGCGAACAGGGCAAGCTCTATTCGAAGATCGCAGAGCTGAAGGTTCTGATCGAAAACGCCGAAATCGTTGACAATATCGATCATGACGCGCCGAAAGATACAGTGACGCTGTCCAGCATTGTGCGTGTACGGGATCTCGATGACGACTTTGAGGAGACCTATGAAATTGTCGGCTCCCAGGAGGCCAACCCCAAGGAAGGCCGCATCTCCGACGATTCTCCCGTTGGCCATGGTCTGATCAGCCATCGCGCCGGCGAGACCGTGGTGGTGCATGCCCCGGTGGGCGACCTTCGCTTTGAGATCCTCTCGGTTGAGAACAAGTAAGTGAGGGAATCCAATGGGAGAGAATAACAATCGCCAGCCCGAGACCGCGCAGGAGCTCTCTGAGATCCTGCAGGTCCGGAGAGATAAGCTGAGCGCGCTGCAGGAAGAGGGGAGAGATCCCTTCCGCCAGACGCGCTATGAGCGCAGCGCCTATTCCCGTCAGATCAAGGAAGATTACGAGACCTATGAGGGGAAGACCGTTTCCGTCGTAGGCCGCATGATGTCCAAGCGCGGGATGGGCAAGGCCATCTTCTGCCACATTCAGGACGATCAGGGCCAGATTCAGCTCTACGTCCGCTCCGACGCGGTCAGTGACCAGGAGTTCAAGGACTTCCGCAAGTACGATATCGGCGATATCATCGGCGTTACAGGCTATGTGTTCAAAACGAAGACGGAGGAGATCTCCGTGCATGTGGAGAGCGTGGTGCTGCTGTCCAAGTCTCTGCGGCCCCTGCCGGAGAAGTTCCATGGCATGACGGACCGGGAGCTTCGCTATCGCCAGCGCTATGTGGATCTGATCGTGAATCCCGAGGTGAAGGATACCTTCATCAAGCGTAGCCGCATCCTGCGGGAGCTGCGCGCGTTCCTGGACGGCCGCGGTTTTCTGGAAGTAGACACCCCGGTTCTGACGCCGTTTGAAATCGGCGCCTCCGCCCGCCCCTTCTACACCCACCACAACGCCCTGGACATTGATATGGTCCTTCGGATCGAGACGGAGCTGTATCTCAAGCGCCTGATCGTCGGCGGCATGGAACGGGTGTACGAGGTCGGCCGCATCTTCCGCAACGAGGGGATGGACACCAAGCACAACCCGGAATTCACCACCATCGAGCTCTACCAGTCCTACACCGACTTCCACGGTATGATGGACCTGGTGGAGGATATGATGAAGGCCGTGACCGAGAAGGTCTGCGGCAGCCTGGTGATCCCGTATCAGGGCCACGAGATCGATGTGGGCCACTGGGAGCGGCTCACCATGATCGAGGCGGTGAAGAAGTATTCCGGCGTGGATTTCCATGACTGGAAGACGGATGAGGACGCCATTGCCTGCGCCAAGGCGCACAATGTGGAGCTTCCGGAGATCCCCACCAAGGGCGCGATCCTGGCCGAGTTCTTTGATGCGTTCGTGGAGGAGAAGCTCATCCAGCCCACCTTTATCTATGACTACCCCGTGGAGATCAGCCCCCTTGCCAAGCGCAAGCCGGACGACCCCGCTTTTACGGAGCGCTTTGAATACTTCATCAACGCCACCGAGTTCGGCAACGCCTTCTCGGAACTGAACGACCCCATTGATCAGCGCGGCCGTTTCGAGCGCCAGGTCGAGGAGCGGCGGAAGCTGAATCCTGAGACCAAGGCCCAGGTGGATTATGATTTCATCAACGCTCTGGAGTATGGTATGCCCCCCACGGGCGGCCTCGGCTTTGGCGTGGATCGGCTCGTGATGCTGCTTACCAACAGCGATTCGATCCGCGACGTGCTCCTGTTCCCCACCATGAAGCCGGAGAATAACTGAGAAACGATGAAAGCACCCTATTGAGAGATAGGGTGCTTTTCAAATAGAGCGCAAGGGTCGCCCCTGCGCAGGGATTGCGGGAAATGGTGTTACGTGGTAGAATGACTCTGACAAATCTGCTTTGTGAGGGAAAAGTCTATGAATTTGAAAACAGTATTTGAATCGAAAAATATTAGATTTGTTGAGGTTACGGAGCTTTTGCTGAAAGAATACCTCACAATGGTCAACGATATTGAAAATGTCGCATGGTGGATTGGAAAGAGAACCGAAGCGATCTCCGAAGAAAAAGAAATGAAGTGGGTGCGAAGTAAGCTTGAAGAAAAAGCTCCTATCTTTTCTATGGTAGAAAAGAAGAGCGGTGAATTCATCGGAAACATTGAATTCATGGACATGGATGAATCTGCTGCAGAACTTGGAATCGCCATTACAGCAAAAAAACAGAATATGGGTTACGGAAAAGAGGCTGTTTCGGCAATCGTGAAATATGGGATGAATGAATTAGGCCTGAAAAGGATTATCTTAAAAGTATATCCTGATAACATGAGAGCCATTCATGTCTATGAACAATGCGGTTTTCAAGAATATGATAGAACAGACGAAGATGTTTTTATGGAAATCATCTGATATGGTTCCCCCAAATGAAGCCGGAGAACAAATGATAAGAAATACACCCTGTCATGGTACAGGGTGCATTTCTTATGTGACGTAGATGCTTACGCCCAGATCCGTCGTTTGTGATAATTTGAAAATCCAGGCCAAATATTATCATGAAAAAACGATGTGCTGTCATTGCGATAAATGGCGTTATGTGGTAGACTGCCCTCAACAATTCGAAATGTGCATAGGAGAAATAACCATGAGCTATCTGGAGCAATACTACAACAACTACGATGAAGAAAGACGGCTTCTTTCCCAGCATGGGCAAGTTGAATATCTTACCACAATGAAATACATTCGGGAGTGCCTTTCAGGGACCGATGAACCAAGCATTTTGGAGGTTGGAGCGGGAACAGGGCGATATAGTGTAACGCTCTCGAAACAAGGCTATCGGGTGACCGCCGTGGAATTAGTTCCACACAATCTTGAAGTGCTGAAATCAAAACTTGACGGTTCGGAGCCTATCACTGCTATTCAGGGAAACGCTTTGGATCTATCGGTACTTCCGAACGCTTCCTTTGATTTGACGATGCTGCTAGGACCGATGTACCACCTTTACACGCGCGAAGACAAAATAAGGGCGCTTGCCGAAGCAGTCCGCGTGACGAAACCCGGCGGATATATACTGGTCGCGTACTGCATGAATGAACCGACGGTTATCCAGTATGTGTTTGGATCGAATCATTTGCGCGAAGTGATGGAGCTTGGCATGATTACGCCGGACTGGCATTGCATCAGCGAGCCGAAAGAGATCTTTGAATTGGTGCGGACAGAGGATATTGCTTCTCTGGATGCAGAGTTTCCCGTGGAGCGAATCAAATTGATTGCTGCTGACGGGGCGACGAATTATAAAAAGGAATTCATCGACGCCATGGATGAGGAGACCTTCAGCAAATGGATGGAATATCATTTTGCCATCTGTGAGCGCCAGGATCTGATTGGAGCTTCTCATCATACGCTGGATATACTCAAGAAAAAATAGAGAGTCTCAGCTGATTGGAGATGCTGCAAGATTATATCAAAATCGTATATGCTCGTATATTTGTAAGACGACCAATTGTGAATGCGCAAGAAATACGCGACAAATGAACATCTCGCTCGTTGGCGGATATGCTTGATCCGCGCTTGAAATGAAAGATAATGGAATCTCTTTCTTGACAACGATTGAGGATGTGCTAAACTGATTACGTAAACAATACATAATGGAGGGATCAGCATGCGTTGGGATGAAGATCGTGGCCGCGGCGGGCGGATTGCCTGCGCCATTATTCTTGTGATCCTGGTTTTATTCCTGCTTGGCGTCCTGTACCTGCGCTTTTTTGCGAACGATTCCGTAAAAGTCATTCCGAATACCCCGGTGGAGAGCCCTGCGGCGACAATCGCGGCCGAGCCGGCGGTAGAGCCGACGGAGGAAGTCACTGCTCCAACCGAGACGCCTGCTGAGGAAACCCCTGCTGTAGAGGAACCTGCAGCGGAGGAGCCGGAGGAGACACCGGCGGAAGCAGCCGAGACAGCTGAAGAGACGGCGGAGCCTGCTGAAGAGAACGCGGAAACCTCCGAGGATAAGCCGGAAGTGGCTGAGGACACAAAGGCTGCCGAATCGGCTGAGGACACGAAGTCTGCCGAACCGGCGGAGTTTCGCCCGATCCACTATGACGCAAAGAGTTACCAGCTGGTGACAGACCTGGTCTTTGCGTATAAGAAACAGGTCTCGAATCTGGATGCTGTGATCGCTGCGGATGTGGCGGCGCTGAAAGAGCATGACGAACGCTTGGGCGAAGCCTGGGGCGGTATCATGGATTACTGGGTCTATGCCAATAAGGAGATGGAGATCCAGAAGGAAAAGCTGCCGGACGATCTGCCGGATGACGACAGCCTGTGCATCGTGATCCTCGGCTTCCAGCTGAATCCCGATGGCACGATGGCGAAGGAGATGCTGGGCCGCTGCGAGCTGGGCCTGGCCGCTGCAAAGCAGTACCCCAAGGCGTACATCCTGCTTACCGGCGGCGGTACCGCTCCCCGGAAGGTTGAGCTGACGGAAGCCGGCGTCATGGCGAATTGGTTTAAGGAGCAGGGGATCGCCGAGGAGCGCCTCATTCTGGAGGACAAGTCCCTGACCACCGACCAGAACGCCTCGCTCTCCATGGAAATCCTGACGAAGGAGTATCCCCAGATCAAACACCTGGTCATCGTCTCCAGCGACTATCATCTGCCGCTGAGCTGCCTGCTCTTTACGGCGGCCTCTCTGATGCGCGGCGCCGAGTACGGAGAAGCGCCCTTTGACGTGGTCTCCAACCTGGGCTATCCGGACACCGGCCTTCCGGAGTATACGGAGCCCAACGGACAGGGACAGTATCTTTGGGCGTTGACTCACCCGGGAACATGATCCGGGAAACGGGGAGAGAATCGCGTATGGTATTTCTTTGCTATCCCAAATGCAGCACCTGCCAAAAGGCACAGAAGTGGCTGGACAGTCACGACATACCCTATGAGCTGCGCCTGATCCGGGAGGAGAACCCCAGCGCTGAGGAGCTTAAAAGCTGGCAGCAGCGCAGCGGATTGCCGCTGAAGCGCTTTTTCAACACCAGCGGCCTGCAGTATAAGGCCATGGGTCTGAAGGATAAGCTCCCGCACATGAGCGAGGAGGAGCAGCTTTCGCTTCTCGCAGGCGACGGGATGCTGGTCAAGCGCCCGCTGCTGGTCGGGGACGATCTGGTTCTGGTGGGCTTTCGTGAAGCCGAATATGAAGAGAGGCTTGCCAAATGAAAGCCTCCGCCGTCTATCATGCCGGGACGCCTGCCTTTCTGCTTCGCCTGGCGGAGGCTCCGGAGATGCAGCGTCTGCGGGGCGTGGGAATGAATTGCGGCTGTGAGTATACCTCGTTTCGCCGTTTCCGCCGGCTGAAACCCTACTCTCGTTTTGACCACAGCCTGGGCGCAGCCCGGATCGTATGGCACTTCACGGAGGACCCGGCCCAAAGTGTCGCGGCGCTCTTTCATGACATCGCCACGCCGACCTTTGCCCATTCGGTGGACTTCCTCCGGGGAGATCATCTCCGACAGGAGGCCACCGAGGTTGACACGGAGAAGCTGATCCGCTCTTCACAGCAGATCACAGAGCTTCTGCGGCAGGAGGGGATCGATCCGGGGGACGTGGTGGATTACCACCGCTATCCCATTGCGGACAATGACCCGCCCGGGCTTTCCGCGGATCGCCTGGAATACACCCTGGGGAACCTGGAAAACTATCGCCTTCGCCCGCCGCTGGTACTCAAACTCTATTACCAGAACTTGACCGTTGCGAAGAACGAGGACGGCCTCGCGGAACTGGCGTTCCGGGATGAGCTGGTGGCCATCGACTTTGGCTTTGACGCGCTCCGCTGTTCCCGGATCTATGTCTCCGATGAGGACCGCTATGCGATGCAGATGCTGTCCGAGCTTCTCTCGCATGCGATTGGTCGAGGGGTACTCACCGAATCCGATCTGATGGGCACCGAGAATGCCTTGATCCGCAAGCTGCTGGCCGACCCTGCGTCGGCGGCGGAATGGAAAGCCTTCCGGGCGCTGCGGGAGATTGTGACCGAGCCTGACCTGGCGCCGGTGGAGCGGAGAAGGGTGATTCCCGCGAAGCTGCGCTGCATCGACCCGCTGGTGGCTTCCCGGGGCAGACTGTCTTCGATCTGCCCGGAATTTGCGGATGAACTGAACAGCTTTCGCGTCACAGACCAAAGCGCCTGGCTCTGCGCCAGATAAGACAAAAATGCCGAAGAGCAAACAGCTCTTCGGCATTTCAATGTGTAAACAAACCCCAAAATGTCATTGCGAGACCAGTTCGCAAACTGGTCGTGGCAATCCGTTCCTCTTTAAAACAGCTGTGTTATCAAGGCTTTCGGGATGCGGATCGCCACACCAGTGACATCGGTCACTGGTTCGCGATGACAGGAAACCGACTTTG
>ODAJ012131120.1_pt1 | contig 15352 bp, 10 predicted proteins | sample 1539241 | NCBI WGS metagenome assembly ODAJ01 (sample SAMN02144231, study PRJEB22623) | gut metagenome | biome: sheep rumen | host: Ovis aries | place: New Zealand
AAGCTGGAAGTGATCTGGGGCACCTGGGGCGATTTCGACGAGAAGGCGACCAACGCCCTGGCCACCGGCGACTCGGAGGTGGACATGCTGTTCACCTGCTCCTGGTCGGCGGATGAGTTCAACACCTACGCCAAGAACGGCTTCTTTGAGCCCCTGGACGAGTACGTGGAGCAGTTCGGCGCGGACCTGAAGGCCGCCCTGCCGGAAGCGCTGATGCAGGCGGCGACGGTGGAAGGCCCCGACGGCGAGAAGCACATCTACGCCGTGAACGGCTTCAAGGACACCGCGACCCAGAACACCTGGGACATCAACGTGACCCTGCTGAACGAGCTGGGCTACACCGTCGAGGACGTGCAGAAGCTGGGCTTCTACGGCTGGGGTGAAATCTTCGCCAAGGCCAAGGAAGCGAAGGGCGATTCCTTCTATCCCTTCCTCGTGGAGCCCGCGGTGGCGGAACGCATGGTGACCAACGGCATCATCATCACCGGCGACTCCGGCTCCGTGAACCTGCTGAGCTATTACCTGGATCCCACCGACGTGAGCAAGGCGGACGCCAAATACGGCGATGTGATTCTGAACAAGTTTGCCACCGATGAGTTCGCGGCCTTCACCAAACAGATGCGCGAATACTACCTGGCGGGCTACATCGATCCCGCGCTGGCCGTGGCCGAAACCTCCAATGACACCCGCTCCAATGCCCAGAAGACCGGCAGCTACCTGATCGGAACCCAGAGCTACGCCTACGGCTACGAGTATTCCGCCGAGGTGCAGGCCCGCGGCATCGAGGTGCAGTTCCTGCCCTGCACGGAGCCCTATGTGGATACCACGGTTTCCCAGGGCGCCATGGTGGCCGTCAGCTCCGCGTCCCAGCATCCGGAAGAGAGCTTCAAGTTCCTGGCTCTGCTCAACAGCGATCCCACCCTCATGACCCTGATGAACTACGGCGTGGAGGGCGTGCACTACACGCTGGATGACGACGGCCTGGTGGTCTTCACGGACGAGCGCGCCAACTACACCCCCTGGACCAACGGCATGGGCAACGTGACCCTGCTGCCGGACACCCAGGCGGAGGGCAAGGGCTTCCGCGAAGCCTTCAAGGAGTACTATGCCTCCGGCAAGGCGATTCCGATCCTGGGCTACATCTTCAACAATGAGCCCGTGAGCAACGAGATGGCGGCCCTGGCCAATGTGGCGGCGCAGTATTCCCTGGCGCTGTGCAGCGGCGCGGTGGATCCGGAAACCGAGCTGCCGAAGTTCCTGGAGGCGCTGGATGCCGCCGGCATGGCCACCTATCTGGCCGAAGCCAACGCCCAGCTGGACGCGTTCCTGGGCCGCTGATCCCGCGGGGATCGGTTTTCCCGGAACGACAGAGATATCCCAAAAACAGGGGCTGCCGCGAAGCATCGCGGCAGCCCTTTTCGAACGGGAAAACGCGGTTCCGGGGGTCAGTCTCCCCGGTGATCGAACACCCGCTGGGTTTTCTTTTCGGACCGGGGCAGGGTGTTCAGGGAGACGATGGCGACGTTCGGGGTGATGCTCATCCGGGTCTTGAAGAGATATTTGATCTGCTCCGCGGCCTTCGTGAAGTCCACGCGGCCGTCCGCCTCGGCGGTGACCATGATGATATCCCGATTCTTGAGATCGTCGTGGGCGATGTCGATCTTGTACTCGCTGGAGACGCCGTCCACCAGGCCCAGAATTTCCTCCACCTGGCTGGGGAACATGTTGACGCCGCGCACCTTGAACATATCGTCGCTCCGGCCGCGGATGGTATCCAGCCGGGGCCAGGTCCGGCCGCAGGAGCAGCCTCCCGGCAGGATCCGGGACAGGTCATGGGTCCGGAAGCGGATCAGCGGCGCGCCCTCCTTGACCAGGGTCGTGATGACGATTTCGCCCTCCTCGCCGTCGGGCAGCACCTCGCCGGTTTTCGGATCGATGATCTCGGTGTAGAGGAAATCGTCGAAGATGTGCATGCCGGTCTGCTCCGGGCAGTTGATGCCGATGCCCGGGCCGTAGATCTCCGTCAGGCCGTAGATATCATAGAGCTCGATGCCCAGCTCCCGGGCGATGTAATTGCGCTTGGCGTCGCTCCAGCGCTCGGAGCCGATGATGCCCTTGCGCAGGCAGATTTTGTCCCGCAGGCCGCGGCGGTTGATCTCCTCGGCCAGCAGCAGCGCGTAGGAGGAGGTGGCGCACAGCACCGTGGACTGCAGATCGATCATCATCTGGATCTGCTTGTCCGTGTTTCCGGGACCCATGGGGATGGCCATGGCGCCCAGCTTTTCGCAGCCGGCCTGGAAGCCGATGCCGGCCGTCCACAGGCCGTAGCCGGGGGTGATGTGAATCCGGTCCCGCGCGGTGACCCCGGCGATTTCATAGCACCGGGCGAACATGGTGGCCCAGTCGTCCACGTCCTTCGCGGTGTAGGGGATGATGACGGGCTTGCCCGTGGTGCCGGAGGAGGAGTGAATGCGCACGATCTGCTCGTCCGGCACGGCCTGGATGCCCAGCGGATAGGCGTTGCGCAGATCCGCCTTATCCGTGAAGGGAATGCGCTCGAAGTCCTCCGGGGAGGAAACATGGTCGATGCCGGCCTTCCGGTACACCTCGCTGTAGTAGTTTCCGCTCTCCAGAATCCGCTGCAGCTGCCGGTTGACCAGCTCCAGCTGTTTTTCGTTGATTCGCATGCTGTCTTACCTCCGTCTTATGATTTCAGGGAAAGCCCTGCTTCAAAGGCCTTCAGATTGGTTTCCAGGAACCGGGCGGGCACATACCGCCGGATCTGATTCCGGATCAGCTCCTCCGTGAGCTCCAGGCGCCCGGTCCCCAGGGCCGCGCCCAGCAGAACGATGTTCAGATACCGGGCCGAGCCGAAGGGGCGGCAGGCCGCCTCCCCATCCACGAAGACGCACGCGCACCGGTCCTTCAGCCAGGCGACCATCTCCCGTCCGTCGTAGCCCGTGTCCTTCAGGGAGGCGCCCACGGGACGGGTGGCGGCCGTGTTCACGATGGCGATGCCCTCCGGACGCAGGAAGGAAAGATTCCGGACGGCCTCCGCCGGCTCGAAGGCCAGCAGCATGTCCGCCCCGCCCGGGGGAATCAGCGGGGACCAGGCCCCGGCGCCGATGCGGATGTGGCTCGTCACGGAGCCGCCCCGCTGGGCCATGCCGATGGTTTCCGCGGAATGCACGGGATGCCCGGCCTCCATGGCCGCCGCGGCCAGCACCCGGGAGGCCAGCACGGTGCCCTGGCCGCCCACGCCGCAGATCAGAATATCCTGCTTCACTGTTCCGCACCTCCGATCGCGCCGACGGGGCAGATCTGGCCGCAGAGGCCGCACCCCGTGCACAGGTTGGGATCGATCCGGACCTGCCCCTGATCGGTGATCAGCGCGGGGCAGCCGATTTCCCGGATGCATTTTTTGCAGGCGATGCATTTCTGCCCGTCGATGATACATTTGCCCGTTGGCTTCGTGAGGGCGACGCAGGGCGATTTGAAGATGATGGCCGTGACGCCCTTTTCCGCGGCGCAGCTCCGGACGGCCTGCACCGCTTCCTCCAGCCGCAGGGGATCCACCGTCACCACCCGCCGGACGCCGATGCCCTCCAGCACCCGGGCGATATCCACCCGGTCCACGATGTGGCCCATCATGTTCCGGCCGGTGCCGGGATGGGGCTGGTGGCCGGTCATGGCGGTGGTGGAGTTATCCAGCACGCACAGCACCATGTCCGCCTCGTTATAGACCGCGTTGACCACGCCCGTCATGCCGGAGGCGAAGAAGGTCGAATCCCCCACGAAGGCGAAGCAGACCGCGTCCGGGTTCGTGTGCCGGAGCCCCTGGGCCATGGTGATGCCCGCGCCCATGCACAGGCAGGTGTCCACCATGTCCAGCGGCATGGCGTTGCCCAGGGTGTAGCAGCCGATATCCCCGCAGAAGAAGGCCTTCTGTCCCTTCATGGCCTGCTTGACGGCGTAGAAGGAGGCCCGGTGGGGGCAGCCGGCGCACAGCACCGGAGGCCGGACGGGCAGGGGCGGCGCGCCGGAGCAGTCCCGCGGGGACGGACCCGGCTCCAGGCCCAGGAAATCCGCCAGCAGCCGGCCGGACAGGGCCACGCTGTTTTCCCCGTGATGGGGCACCGTGCCGTCCAGCTTGCCCCGGACGGTCAGGGCCAGGTGATGCCGCCCGGCCACCTGCAGCGCCTGCTCCTCCAGCCAGGGGCTCAGCTCCTCGATGCACAGCAGCTCTTCGACACCCTCCAGCGCGCGCAGCAGGAAATCCTCCGGGAAGGGGAAGGCCGTCGCGACGCGGATGATCCGGGCTTCCGGATGCTCCCGCAGGCATTCCTTCACATAGGCATAGCTGACGCCGGAGGTCAGGATCGCCCGGGGGCCGGCGGCGCCTTCCACGGTGTTAAAGCGGTAGTCGCTGAAATCCCGGGCGATCTCCGCGTTCCGGGCCTCCATCTTCCCATGGTTGGCATAGGACAGCCGGGGGAAGATGACCCAGCGGGAGGCATCCTTCCGGAAGCCCTCGAAGGAGGCCGGCTCCCACCGGTCGGGCACGTCGATGGCCGCGTAGGCATGGCACACCCGGGTCGTGGGCCGGAAGAGCACCGGCGTATGATATTTTTCAGAGCAGGCAAAGGCGTCCTGAATCATGGCATAGGCCTCCTCCGGGGAGGCGGGATCGAACACGGGGATCCGGCTGAAGCCGGCGAAGCGCCGGGTGTCCTGCTCGGTCTGGGAGGAGATGGGGCCGGGATCGTCCGCGCTGACGATGACCAGGCCGCCCTTCACCCCGATGTAGGCGACGGACATCAGCGGATCGGAAGCCACGTTGAGGCCCATCTGCTTCATGGTCACCAGGGCCCGCGCGCCGCTGTAGGCCGCGGCCGCGGCGACCTCCAGGGCGGCCTTCTCGTTCACGGACCATTCCAGATGAATGCCCTCGTGGGGATATTTGGCTACGGTTTCGATGATCTCTGAGGACGGCGTGCCCGGGTAGCCGGCCACGAGGTTCACCCCCGCGGCCAGGGCGCCCAGGGCGATGGCCCCGTTCCCCATGACATATTCCTTCATGTGCATGTGCCTCCGGTTGAATGTAAGGATGGAATCATTCCGTTTTTTACTGAAAGTGATTATATCGCGCTTATCCTGCCTTTTCAACCGCGGATGCTCCGGAAAAATGATTCTTCGGTGTATTCTTTACTGCCGTTCCTGTCGGCCTCCAGCAGCGGTGCCAGCGTGCAGCGGTACTTGTTGTTTGGGCCGCGAGACGGTATAATAGGCGCTGACGACTGACAAAACGCCGGTCCGGGCGGGAAGCAGAACGGACAGAGACGGATAAACGAAGGGAGAGAACCAACGATGGAGAACATCAGACTCAGCTTTCAGGGAGCTCAGGCGGAGGTGCAGCTGCGCGGGGCGCAGATGGCCTCCTATCGGACGCCGGAGGGACGGGAAATCATCTGGCAGGCGGATCCGGCGGTCTGGGCGCAGCATGCCCCCGTGCTCTTTCCGGTCTGCGGCAGCGTGAAGAACGAGCGGATCCGCATCGCCGGGCAGGAATATCCCCTGGTGAAGCACGGGTTCACGCGGAATCCGGATTTCCGGGTCGTGCGGCAGGGGGAGGACTTCGTGGAGCTGGTGCTGGAGCCGACGGAGGAGAGCAGGCCCCAGTATCCGTTTGACTTCGCGTTTCATGTGATTTACACCCTGCAGCCCCATGGCTACCGGACCACCTTCCTGGTGGAGAACCGTTCGGACCGGGTCATGCCCTTCTGCGTGGGCGGCCATCCGGGCTTCATCTGCCCCATGGAGGAGGGCGCGGCCTTCGAGGATTATGATCTGGTCTTCCCGGAGAAGGAGGACGGCTGGAACGCGCTGGCGCCCGGCGGCGGCTGCATTGACGGCGGAGAGACCCTGGAATGCCTGCGGGACGAGGGCCGGATTCCGCTGACCCATGACTGGTTCGACCCGCGGGACGCGCTGATTCTGACCCATGTGAAGAGCCGCAGCGTGTGCCTGGTGAACCGGAACACCGGCCGGGGGCTCCGCTTTGACTTCCCGAAGATGGAGGTGCTGGCGGTCTGGAGCAAGCCCGGCGCGAAGGCGGACTACGTGTGCCTGGAGCCCTGGCACGGCATGCCCGACACCGTGGATGCCACGGGCAACTTCGAGGACAAGCCCTTTGTCACGCTCCTGGAGCCCGGAAAAGCCTGGCAGGGCTCCTTCGAGGTGACGCTGATCTGACAGGGCGCACGGCGCGGAAAGGAGAGGCTCCATGAAGGTGCAGCATCAGTTGAATGTCAGGAGCTATACGGCGGAGGGCTTCGTCAGCCGGGTGCAGCGGCTGATCCGGAACACGGTGATCCCCTATCAGCATGAGGTGCTGTGGGACCGGGTGCCGGGGGTGGAAAAGAGCCACGCGGCGATGAACTTCGTCAACGCGGGAAAGGCCCTGCGGGGAGAGGAGCCGGGGGACGGATTTTACGGCATGGTGTTCCAGGACAGCGACGTGGCGAAGTGGCTGGAGGCCGCGGCCTATGCGCTGGCGGCGGAAAACAACCCGGAGCTGGAGGCGCAGGTGCGGGAAATGATCGGGATCGTGGCGGACGCGCAGGATGCCGACGGCTATCTGGACACCTATTTTACGATCAAGGACCGGGACCGGAGATGGACCAATCTGCGCGAGGCCCACGAAATGTACTGCGCCGGGCACATGATCGAGGCGGCCTGCGCCTGCTTTGAGGCGACGGGCGACCGGCGGCTGCTGGACGTGATGGAGAAGAACGCGGAGCATATCTACCGCCGCTTCGTGGAGGAAGGGGCGGAGGGATGGCCCGGCCATCCGGAAATCGAGCTGGCCCTGATGAAGCTGTACCGGCTGACGGGCAACGAGCACTGTCTGGCCCTGTGCAAACACCTGATCGACGTGCGCGGCACGGACCCGACCTTCTATGCCCGGGAGGCGGAGAAGCGGGGCTGGAGCGTGTGGGGCTCGGACGGGGGAGACCTGGAATACACCCAGAGCCAGGCGCCGGTGCGGGAGCAGAAGGACGCCGTGGGTCACGCGGTGCGGGCGGTCTACCTCTACACCGCCATGGCGGACCTGGCCTCGGAGACCGGGGACGCGGAGCTGCTTGAGGCCTGCCGGCGGCTGTGGGAAAGCATCACGCGGCGCCAGATGTACGTGACGGGCGGCATCGGCTCCACGGTGCACGGCGAGGCCTTCTCCACGGACTACGACCTGCCCCCGGACACGGCCTACGCGGAAACCTGCGCCTCCATCGGGCTGATGTTCTTTGCCTCCCGGATGCTGGAAAACGAGGTGCGGGGAGAGTACGGGGACATTCTGGAGCTGGCCTTCTACAACACGGTGCTGGCCGGCATGCAGCTGGACGGAAAGCGCTTCTTCTACGTGAATCCCCTGGAGGTGAATCCGGGCATTTCCGGCAAGGTGGCCACCCAGCGGCACGATCTGCCCACCCGGCCCGCCTGGTATCCCTGCGCCTGCTGCCCGCCGAACGTGGCGCGGCTGGTGGGCTCCCTGGGGAAATACGCCTACGGGGAGAGCGCGGACACGGCCTACTGCCATCTGTACGCGGCGGGGCAGGCGACCTTCGACAACGGGCTGCGGCTGCGCTGCGAAACGCAGTATCCCTATGACATGACGGTGCGCTACCGCGCGGAGGGGCAGGGCACCCTGGCGGTGCGGATCCCGGCCTGGAGCCGCGAAACCCGGATCCGGGTGCAGGGCGAGCCCTGCGCGCCGGAGGTGCGGGAGGGATACGCCCTCTTCCCGGTGCGGGGAGAGACGGAGATCGAGATCACGCTGGACGGAACGCCGCGCTTCCTGCTGCCCAGCACGCGGATTCCGCGCCTGGCGGGCATGACGGCGCTGAAGCGGGGGCCGCTGGTCTACTGCTTCGAGGGCGTGGACAACGGCAATGTGAAGGCGCTGAAGCTGCGCCGGAAGGAAAAGCCGGAGGTGTCCGCCTTCCGGGAGGAGCTGCTGGGCGGAACGGTGACGATGCGCGTGGAGGCCCGCCGGAGTCTGGAGCGGGACGCGCTCTATTCCGACGCGCCCGAGGAAACCGAAGCCTGCACGGCCACGGCGGTGCCCTACTACACCTGGGGCAACCGGGGCGAGAACGAGATGCGGGTGTGGATGAACGTGACCGACGCGGAGGACTGAGTCCGCGGCTAAAAAACGGGGCCCCTGACGATGCGTCAGGGGCCCCGCGCTGTGCCGGGGAGGGATCAGCCCTCCATCTCCCGGCCGATCTGCTCCTCGCAGGCCTTCTCCAGGGCCTTGACGATGATCTTCAGGGCCCGGATCCGGGCATATTTCTTGTCGTTGGATTCGATGATGTGCCAGGGGGCGTTTTCGGTGCTGGTTTTCTGCAGCATCTCGTCCACCGCCACCTCATACTGCGGCCACTTTTCCCGGTTGCGCCAGTCCTCCTCGGTGATCTTCCACTGCTTCTCCGGCGTGTTCTGCCGGTCGGTGAAGCGGGCCAGCTGGGTGTCCTGGTCGATGTGGATCCAGAACTTCAGCACCACCGCGCCCCAGTCGGTCAGCTGGCGCTCGAACTCGTTGATTTCGTTGTAGGCGCGCTGCCAGTCCTTTTCGGTGCAGAAGCCCTCCAGCCGCTCCACCATGACCCGCCCGTACCAGGTGCGGTCAAAGATGGTGATATGGCCGGAGCGGGGCAGCCGGGTCCAGAAGCGCCACAGGTACTGCCGGGCCAGCTCATGGGGCTCCGGCGAGGCGATGGGCATCACGTCAAAGCCCCGGGGATCCAGCGGATAGGCCACGCGGCGGATGTTGCCGCCCTTGCCGGCCGCGTCCCACCCCTCGTAGCAGATGACGACGGGGATTTTCTTGCGGTAGATGATGTTGTGCAGCTCCGACAGGCGGGACTGGAGCTTTTTGAGCTCCTTCCTGTATTCCTCGTCCTCGATGGTGGGGGAGAGATCCACCTCCGCGAGCTTCGGCATCTTCCGCAGCGGGAATTCCTCCGCGAAGGGCTCGCCGTTGTATTTCCCGGTCTGCAGCGCGTGATCCATGGTCTCCACCAGCAGCTGCAGCGCGGCGGACACGGCGGCCTTCCGCTTGTCCCCGTCCAGGGTGTGCCAGGGAGCGGCGGCCTCCGTTTCCTGCATGAACTGCTGATAGCCCTCCTGGAAGCGCTTATATTCCCGCTGCTGCCACAGGTCGTCCTCCGTGACGCGCCATTCCGTGTTCGGATCCTCCAGCAGCTGGGTCAGGCGCTCCCGCTGCTCCTTCCGGTCGATATCCAGGAACAGCTTCAGCACCAGATAGCCGGCGTCCCGCAGCTGGCGCTCGAACTCGTTGACCTGGCGCACCCGGCGCCGGTATTCCGGACGGGTGATCTCATGGCTCAGGATTTTCCGGACGCAGTTTTCCATCCAGCCGGAATCCAGGAAAACGATCTTGCCGTTTTCCGGAATGGCGGTGGCATAGGGATACAGGAAGGGATAGCGGGCCTCGGTCTCCGGCGTGATGGCGGGGGAAACCACGTTGAAGAAGCGGGGATCCAGCTCGCTGATCAGCTCCTTGATCAGGCTGCCCTTTCCCGCGGCCGCCCAGCCCTCCACCAGCACCAGAATCGGGATTTTGGCCTCCCGGATTTTCTGCACCTTTGCAATCAGCTGTTCCCGTAAATCACGAACTTCTTCCGCCATGGCTGCTCCTCCTCTGCGCTGTATGCGATTGTCGATGGGACACACATCCCTTTATTCTGTATTATTTGCCACGGCCCGGCTTCTTTCCTGCCGGAGGGGAACAGAGAATGAAAAAAAAGAGCGGCTTTCACCGCTCGGTTTCCGGGATCATGGACAGGTCGTAGGGCGTGGTCTGATAGACGAAGTAGTTCAGCCAGTTGCAGAAGAGCAGATTGGCGTGGGCCCGCCAGGTCACCCGGGGCGGCCGGGCGGGATCGTTCTCCGGATAATAGTTCTCGGGCACGGAAATGGGCTTGCCGGCCGCCAGATCCCGGCGGTATTCCTGGTCCAGGGTGTCCGCGTCATACTCGGAGTGGCCGGTGACGAAGATCTGCTTGTACTTGCGGGCATAGACCGCGTAGACCCCGGCCTGGGGAGAGGAGGAAAGCACCTGCAGCTCGCTCCGGGCCTCGATGTCCTCCCGGCTCACGGTGGTGTGGCGGGAATGGGGCACATAGAAGGTGTCGTCAAAGCCGCGGAAGAGAATGCTGTTGCGATATTCCACCTGATGGGGAAAGACGCCGAAAAGCTTGGCGGGCAGGGACTGCTTGGGAATGCCGAAGTGATGGTAGAGCCCGGCCTGGGCGCCCCAGCAGATGTGGAAGGTGGAGTGGACGTGGAGCCGGGTCCAGTCCATGATTTCGCACAGCTCCGGCCAGTAATCCACCTCCTCGAAGGGCAGATGCTCCACCGGCGCGCCGGTGATGATGCAGCCGTCAAAATTGCGGTCCCGCACCTCGTCAAAGGTCTTATAGAAGGCCTGGAGATGCTCCGGCGGCGTGTTCTGCGGAATGTGGCTGCGGGGAGAAACCAGCTCCAGCTCGATTTGCAGGGCGGTGTTGCCCAGCAGGCGGGAAAACTGCACCTCGGTCTGAATCTTCTTGGGCATCAGGTTCACCAGCAGAATCTGCAGGGGACGGATGTCCTGGGTGACGGCCCGGTCCTGGGGCATGACAAAGATGTTTTCCTGGTGCAGAATATCGACCGCGGGCAGGTTGTTCGGTATTTTAATCGGCATGCGTGCATCCTTCCTTCAGCGGCATCAGACTTTTTCCAGCGCCTGGGACAGATCGGCGATGAGATCCGCCGCGCTCTCCAGCCCGCAGCTGACGCGGACGAGGCCGGCAGGCACGCCGGCGGCGGCCAGCTGGGCATCGGTCATCTGGCGGTGGGTGGTGGAGGCCGGATTGAGGCAGCAGGTGCGGGCGTCCGCCACATGGGTTTCGATGGCGGCCAGGCGCAGGCTGTTGAGGAAGCGGGAGGCCGCCTCCCGCCCGCCCCGGAGCTCAAAGCTGACCACGCCGCAGGAGCCGTGGGGCAGGTATTTCTGCGCGCGGGCATGATAGGGGTCCCCGGGCAGACCGCAGTAGCTGACGTGCTTCACCTTCGGATGGCTCTGCAGAAACTCCGCCACGGCCTGGCCGTTTTCGCAGTGCCGCGCCATGCGCACATGCAGGCTTTCCAGGCCCAGATTGAGATAGAAGGCATGCTGCGGGGACTGGATGGAGCCGAAGTCGCGCATGAGCTGCGCGGTGCACTTGGTGATGAAGGCGCCGGCCTGGCCGAACTTTTCGGCGTAGGTGATGCCGTGATAGCTCTCGTCCGGGGTGCACAGGCCGGGGAATTTCTCCGCGTGGGCCATCCAGTCGAACCGGCCGCTGTCCACGATGGCGCCGCCGACGGCCGCGCCGTGGCCGTCCATATACTTGGTGGTGGAATGGGTCACGATATCCGCGCCCCACTCGAAGGGCCGGCAGTTGACCGGCGTGGCGAAGGTGTTATCCACGATCAGGGGAACGCCGTGGGCGTGGGCCGCCCGGGCGAACTGCTCGATATCCAGCACGGTCAGGGCGGGATTGGCGATGGTTTCCCCGAAGACGCATTTCGTGTTCTCCCGGAAGGCGGCGTCCAGCTCCGCGTCCGTGCAGTCCGGGGAGACGAAGGTGACCTCGATGCCCATGCGCGCCATGGTGACGCTGATGAGGTTGAAGGTGCCGCCGTAGATGCTGGAGGAGGCGACGATGTGATCCCCGCAGCCCGCCAGATTGAACAGGGCGAAGAAGTTGGCGGCCTGACCGGAGGAGGTCAGCATGGCCGCGGTTCCGCCCTCCAGGGCCGCGATCTTCGCGGCCACGGCATCGTTGGTCGGGTTCTGCAGGCGGGTATAGAAATAACCGGAGGCCTCCAGGTCAAAGAGCTTGCCCATGTCCTCTCCGGTTTCATATTTGAAGGTGGTGGACTGCACAATGGGAATCTGCCGGGGTTCCCCGTTGCCGGGGGTATAGCCGCCCTGCACGCAGAGCGTATCCAGATCGCAGTTCTGCATGGAAGAATCTCCTTTGAATGGAAGTTGGGTCTGCAGGGTATGATAATGCGTTTTGGGCGTTTTGTCCAGCGCGCGGGGGCGGAGGACGCCGAAGAAGACAGCAAAAGAACGGATCCGGAGGATGCCGGGCCGGGAGGCGCGTGCTATACTGGGACAAAGGAGGAGGAGCGGTCATGGAGGCATGGATCCGGGAGGAAAAAAGGCGCCTGCGGGCGGAAAGAATGGCGCGGGTGCGGGCCATGAGCCCGGCGGAGCGCGCCCGGGAAAGCGGGCGGATCCTGGAGCGGGTGCTGGCGCTCCCGGGCTACCGGGAGGCGCGGGTGATCATGGCCTTCTGCTCCCTGCCGACGGAGCCGGATACCCGGGGCATCCTGGCGGACGCGGCGGCGCAGGGCAAGACGGTGCTGCTGCCCCGCTGCCTGGAGGCGCCCCGGATGGAGGCGCTGCCCTATCGGGGGGAGGCGCTGCTGCGGCCCGGGCCCTGGGGGATTCCGGAGCCGGTGCCGGAGGCGGAAAAAAACAGCGCCGGCCCGGAGCCGGAGCTGATTCTGGTGCCCTGCGTGGCGGCCACGCCGGCGGGGGCGAGGCTGGGCCACGGGGCGGGATACTATGACTGGTTTCTGCGGGACAGGCGGGCGGAGAAGGTCTGCCTCTGCTTTTCCGTCCAGCTGACGGAGACCCTGCCCACGGAGGAGACGGACATCCGGATGGACCGGGTGATCACCGGCGGATAAGGGCGGGGCGCTTACGGGGCGGCGGAGAGGGCGTCCAGAATCCGCTGGGCCAGGCGCCGCTGGGTGATTTCGCTGGGGTGGAAATCCGCGCCGCAGCCGTCGCGCTCCTGATCCTGCTCCGGCAGGAGCAGGGTGCGGATGAGCGCATCCCCCGTGGCGGCCCGGTACGCCTCCACGGCCCGGGCCACGGCCTCGTTGAGCCCCGTGCCCATGATACCCAGGACGCAGAGCACCGGCGTGCCGGGGCTGTGCTGCCGGATCACCTTCAGAAAGGCGGCATATTCCCGCTCAAACAGGGCGATGCGGTCGGGATCCTCCCGGCACCAGCTCAGGTCGTTGGTGCCCAGATTCAGGATGATCTGATCCGGGGAATGGCTGTCCATATCCCAGGGAATATCCTGGGGATACCGCCCGTCGGGCAGGGGATCATCCCCCCGGCCGACCCGGTCATAATACGGCGGAACGAGCTCCCTCAGATTGCGCCGGGCCGGATCATCCGTGAAGCCGGAGACGATGCCGTGGCCGCTGAAGGCGATCAGCTCCGGGTCCATGTCCAGGGCGTCCGCCACGAGGGCGGCATAGCTCTTTTCCGCGTTTTCCGTGGCGGTCGAGAAGGAAGAACTGCCGTCCGGGGCCTCGACGCCGTAGCCGCAGGTGATGGAGTCCCCGATGAAGCGGATGCGCCGCGGCCGGGCGGGCAGGGGAAACAGGAAGCCGTCCGTGCGCACCTCCGTCAGCGCCAGCAGGCTCTGGGTGCATTCGCTGAGCTTGATGAGGCGGATTTCCGCCTCTCCCTCCAGCCAGGCGGCGGGCACGGAAAGCACCTCCTCCGGCTGCGCCATGCGGGCGTCGCGAAACAGCCTGCCGCCCACGCGCAGGGCGTAGCGCGGGGTCCGGTGCTGCCGCTCCGGATCGGAAACGGATCCGTCCGCGCGCAGGCGGAGGGTCAGGGTCGTGGCGCCCCGCAGCAGAAAGCCCACCTCGCACAGGGAGGAGGCCAGCCAGAGCTCATCCCGGATCATCGCATACCGGCCCAGCAGCCGGAACTGAGACATCGGAAGCATGCTCCCTCAGCTCCTTTCAAACAGAATCACTGGTTTTCTTCCGGAGAAACGCCCATGGCGGACAGCAGCACGCCAACCTCCTCCGGCATGGCCTGCTTCGCGCTCTTCAGCAGGCGGAGAAGGCCGTTTTCCGAGAAATCGCTCCGGAGCTGCTGACAGGCCACCCCGGTCGGATCCGCGAAAAGCTCCTCCAGCGGGATGGACGTCAGCTCGGCCGTGTCAAAGGGCACGGTGATGTCCCCGCCCGGGACCAGGTCGAAGTCCACGGCCAGCAGCTCTGTGCCGTTCATCTGCAGGGCGATGCCGCCGCGGGCCTTCCGCTCCGCCCCGGTCAGGCTGGCGGTCAGGGCCACGGGAAGGTTCTGGGCCCGGCCCTCCATCCGCAGCTCCAGGGTGCCCTTCTGCAGGCTGCCCTTCAGCTCCGCCTTCAGGGTGTCCGGCTGATTCAGCCGGAGGACGAACCGGTCGGTCAGCCTTCCGAACTGGCAGCTCAGGGTCTGCGCGCCGCGGACCAGCGAGAGCTCATAGAGGGCCTCGCCCGCTTCATTGCCATAGACGAAGGCGGTCATTTCCGGCAGATGCTCCTCCGGCGCGGATTCCACCTGGGCGATCACCTCGTCCAGGTTCTTTCCGCTGCGGCTGCGCAGCTGGGAGATCACGGGCTGCAGGGTCGGCTCCCCGTCCCGCAGCTCCTTCAGCAGGTTCAGCGCCAGCAGCGCCAGCTCCCGGGAGGACATGTTCAGCGGGGTCCGGGTGGTGAAATCCGCGCCGGCCAGGGACAGGGAAACCGCTTCCGGCTCCCCGAGGCGGGCGGACATGGCCTCCGCCGTCCGCTGCCAGTGCGGCTCGAGCAGCCGCACCAGCTCCTGCACCCGGTTCGGGGTAAAGGACTCGGCGGCGCCGCGGATGAGGCCTGACAGGGTTTCGGCCCGCAGGGTCACCACGGAGGAGGGAAAGAGATCGCTCAGGATCTGCGTCCCGGCGCCGGTCTGCTGGGCAGCCAGGGACAGGATCGGCTGATCCTTCAGGTTCAGCTCCGCCTGCAGCTGCTGATCCACGACCACAAAGTGCAGGGAGGTCTGATCCAGAATGCCGACCACGCTTTCCAGCAGCTTCTCGATTTCCTCCGGCAGGGTGACGCCCTGGGCGGCCAGATTCCGGATCCCCTCCGGGCTGGCGGAGAAACGGACGTTCCCGGTGAAGGCGGGAATGCGGTCCTTCAGCTCCTGCAGCTCCGCCTGGGTTTCCAGAAGCGCGTTCCGGGCCCGGAGCGCGTCGCCGGCGGCCTCCTCGGCCTGCTGGCGCAGCGCGTCCGCCTCGGCGCGCAGGGCCTCGGACTCGGCGGCGGCGTCGGCGACCTGCGTCCGCAGGGCCTCGGATTCAGCGGCGGCGTCGGCAACCTGCGTCCGCAGGGCCTCGGATTCAGCGGCGGCGTCGGCGACCTGGGCGCGCAGGGACTCAGCCTCCGCGGAGGCTTC
>ODAJ011582329.1_pt1 | contig 15347 bp, 11 predicted proteins | sample 1539241 | NCBI WGS metagenome assembly ODAJ01 (sample SAMN02144231, study PRJEB22623) | gut metagenome | biome: sheep rumen | host: Ovis aries | place: New Zealand
TGTTGACGATAAAATGACATTACCCTCATTATCTATAATCCATATTGTCGTTTTATCCTTATAGCTATAGCTGTCAAAATAGTCAACCGCCGCTTCTTCAATAGACTTTCCGGAGTCAAAATTTGAAGAAAAATAGTTTACAGCAGAATTTGAAACACCTGAACTTAAAATACTTTCAACGTTTGAATAATAGTGGTTTTTAATGGCAAAAGAGGCAATAACAAAAACTATTATAAAGAATATGGCGATAACGCCGAGAATATTAAACACCCATCTGCGTGTAATACCCTCAGGCTTAAGCCTTTTAAGTTTATCAATAATTATCTTTGCCTTTTCCATTAATACTACCGTGCCTTTATTTTGCCGTTATACTACCCACTTGTAGCCAAGTCCCCATATAGTAACAAGTCTTGTAGGATTAGATGGGTTATCCTCAACCTTCATACGAAGTCGTCTAACATTAACGTCGACAATCTTTTCATCACCGAAATAATTTGCACCCCATACTGTTTTTAGAATATCAGTTCTTGAAAGAGCTGCATTCGGATTTTTGAAAAAGTACTCAATAATCTGAAATTCAACCTGAGTAAGCTCAATCGGTTCATCATTTTTTGTAAGCGTACGATTTCGAAGATTGAGAACAAATTCGTCCAGCACAATGCTGTCACCTGTTGTATCGTTTTTACGAAAGCCTCGTGTCATTTCAACACGACGGTATACAGCGTCTACTCTTGCCATAAGCTCACTTGGTGAAAACGGCTTTGTTACATAATCATCTGCGCCAAAGAGAAGGCCTGTTACTTTGTCCATTTCCTGTGTTTTGGCGCTAAGCATAATTATGCCAAGGTCTGATGAACGCTTTCTAAGCTCTTTACAAACAGTAAGTCCGTCAACCTCAGGCATCATAATGTCAAGAATTGCAACATCAAAACCATTTTCATCCTGAGAAAACTTTTCAAGCGCAACCGCACCGTTTTCTGCCTGTTCAACCTCGTAACCGCTTCTGGTGAGATTGATGACAATAAACTCTCTGATGGATTCCTCGTCCTCAGCGACTAATACCTTTTTCATAAATTTCAACCCTTCCTATGTAAGATTATAAATCTGTTTTAATAAGTGCGAATTGTATCAGCAAGATAATCCGTTGAATAAGATGTTTCCGAATTAACCCTTGCAAGATAAACATATCCTGAATTTTCATATATTTTCACATATGACAGAAAATCATCCGGATTAGAGTCATATGTTGATTTAAGAACTGCTTTGATGTTATAGCAAAGTGTATCTTCGTCAAAAGCACTGAGCTCTCTTCCCTCTTCATCATAAGTAAATGTAAGGTCTTCAAGCTCGTCGTCTGTTACAATAAGAACATAAGCGTCACGCTTGCATGAAACAGTATAGCACTTATGAACAAATATGGTGCTCTTATATGAAACCCAGTCTTGAGCGCTTAACTTGTCAGGCAGGCTTATATCGTCATAATCAGTTGGAATTTCTATAACCGAATCGCCGTCAATATCCGATGAATATATTAAATCGTCTCTTGTAGTTTCGGAAGTTCTGCCTGTTGAATAACTGTAAAGCGGTGAAACGATTGAGTCGTAATAGTTTGAATAGTAAATAAACTCAGTTACCATTGAACTGCCGTCAGCCCTTAGCGCATCGACATAAACACTTGTACCGGCATCAGTTTTACCGACAGATAACTTTTCAAATGAGGTTATAGTGCTGTCAAGCTTTGTATAGCCGATTTTATATTTTTCTTTACCTTCAAATGAATACAGCTCGGCATAGGGTGATTCATTTACAGAGCCGGTTGAGAAAATCAGCAGGTCATTTGCCGAGTCCTCATTTATATCGGCACACAAAAAATCGTTTCCTGTTACCGAATCAGAATAAGATTCGTATGTTAGCGAATCATCAAGCCTGAAATAAACATTTACATTAGAAACATCAGATTTGGATATAACACTCCATCCGACAACGATTTCATCAACTGAATCATTGTTAAGGTCTGAAAAGTCAACACGGTTTACTCCTGAGCCTTCGCCGACAATATTATTAACAACGTTCCATGATTTTTCGCCCTTTTGAATTACAGCCATATTGACTGACCCAAGGCTGTCGCTCGGCTCATAAAAAGCAAGCGCTTCATTTTGCCCGTCGCTGTCGAGGTCTGTAAATACAAAGGCTGTTGTGTAATTTCCGCCTGACGGAACTTTGAGTGAATAACCTGCCTCGCAATAATTATTGAGAGCTGAAAGCACCTCTTCATTTTCACCGCTTGGTGAAACGGGAGAAATTAAATCTTCAATAGACGTTGCAAAACGGAAGCTGTGGCATCCGTTCAACAAAAGAGCAAGACATAATACTACAACAGATATTCTGATTTTTTTCATATTATGTCACTCCTTTAATACATATTTAATACATTATAACAGAAAATTAAAACAAAATAAACAGTAAATGATAAAATAATTACAAAAATATTAAAACTTAATTTCATTTTAATTCATTTGTAATTATAGGTAACAAAAAGTAAAGGCATTCGTATCATAAAGAGTCGGTACGAATGCCCTATTTTATTTAAGAAGAGGTTTAAGATACTGGCCTGTATAGGACTTTTTGCATTTTGCTATTTCTTCGGGTGTTCCCTGTGCAACGATTGTTCCGCCGCCCTTGCCGCCTTCGGGACCGAGATCAATAATATGGTCCGCCGTCTTAATAATATCAAGATTATGTTCAATAATAAGAACTGTATTTCCTGAGTCAACAAGCATATTAAGGACGTTTATAAGGCGATGAACATCGGCAGTATGAAGTCCTGTTGTGGGCTCGTCCAGTATATAAATCGTCTTTCCCGTGCTTCTTTTTGAAAGCTCGGTTGCAAGCTTAACCCTCTGTGCCTCACCACCCGAAAGCGTTGTAGCGCTCTGACCGATTTTAATATAACCAAGTCCGACATCCGAAAGAGTTTTAAGCTTGCGGTAAATCTTCGGCTGTTGCGCAAAGAATTCAACACCTTCGTCAACAGTCATTTCAAGCACATCATATATTGACTTACCCTTATACTTAACCTCGAGCGTTTCACGGTTGTATCGCTTACCGGAGCAAACCTCACACGGTACATAAACATCAGCAAGAAAATGCATTTCAATTTTCACAATACCGTCGCCCTGACATGCCTCGCACCGTCCGCCCTTAACATTAAAGGAGAAACGATTGCTCTTATATCCCCTCGCCTTTGCATCCGGCGTTTGGGCATATAAATCTCTTATATCATTAAATACGCCTGTGTAGGTTGCAGGGTTTGAACGAGGCGTTCTTCCTATTGGAGACTGGTCAATGTTTATAACCTTGTCAAGTGCTTCCACACCGGTAATTTTATCAAATTTTCCAGCACGGCGCTTTGCACCGTTAAGAACATTCGAAAGATATTTATTAAGTATTTCATTTACAAGGCTTGATTTGCCGGAACCGGAAACACCGGTAACAGCAACGAATTTTCCAAGCGGTATTTCAACTTCAAGGTTTTTAAGATTGTTTTCCCTCGCACCGAACACCTTTAGTTTTTTGCCGTTGCCTTCCCTTCTTTTTTCAGGAAGAGGAATACTCCTTTTACCGCTTAAATACGCACCGGTAATCGAGCGTTCGCTGTTAATTATGTCATCAATTGTACCGCTTGCAATCAGCTCGCCTCCATGAACACCTGCACCCGGACCGATATCAACAATATAGTCCGCATTTCGCATAGTATCCTCATCGTGTTCAACCACGATAAGTGTATTTCCGAGGTCACGAAGATGCTTGAGCGTATCAAGAAGCTTATTGTTGTCCCTTTGGTGAAGTCCAATCGACGGCTCATCAAGAATGTATAAAACACCCATAAGGGAAGAGCCTATTTGGGTTGCAAGCCTGATACGCTGCGCCTCGCCACCCGAAAGTGTTGCAGCCTCCCTTGAAAGTGAGAGATAGTCAAGTCCGACAGAATTTAGAAAGTTAAGCCTTTCTTTAATCTCATTAATTACCAGATTCCCGATTATCTTCTGTCTTTCGGTAAGTTCAAGACTGTTGATAAACTCAAGCTCCTCTGAAATAGACATAGTACAGAATTCGTAAATGTTCTTTCCTCCTATTGTAACGGAAAGAATTTCGGGCGTCAGCCTTGAGCCGTGACAGTCAGGACACAGACATGTTGACATAACGCCTTCAATATCATTTCTTGCCCAGTCAGACGTTGTTTCGCTGTATCTTCTTTTAAGATTTGAAATAATACCTTCAAAGTCAGTTTTATAGGTTCCGGTGCCGTAGGAGGTCACTCTCTTCATAGTAAGCTTTTTACCGTCAGTTCCATAGAGAATTGCATGCATTGCTTCATCAGGAATCATTTCAATTGGAATATCGAGGGAAAAACCATACTCATTTGCAAGTCCCTCGTAGTACATCTTTGCTATCGAACCGTCATTAACATTCCAACCCGATGCTTTAATACCGCCCTGGTTAATAGAAAGCTTTTTATTAGGTATAATGAGATTCGGGTCAATTTCTTTATAAGATCCGATACCTCCGCATTTTTTACAAGCACCGAAAGGATTGTTAAACGAAAACATACGCGGGCTCATTTCCTCGATAACTGCACCGTGTTCAGGGCAAGCATAATTAAGCGAGAAGAGCTCCTCCCTTTGACCGATTATATCAACAAGAACGAGTCCGTCTGTTAGATGAGTTGCGGTTTCTATCGAATCCGAAAGTCTTGATTTGATAGTGTCGTTAATTACAAGACGATCAACGATTACCTCAATATTATGCTTTTTATTCTTTTCAAGTTTAATCTCTTCGGAAAGATCGTAAACAGAGCCGTCAATACGAACACGAACAAAACCCGACTTCCTTATGTTGTCAAGCTCTTTTACATATTCGCCCTTTCGTCCTCTGACAATCGGAGCCATAATCTGAATTTTTGTTTTCTCTTCAAGCGATAGAACTTTGTCGACTATCTGATCCACTGTCTGCTGTGAAATTTCTCTGCCGCAAACAGTACAATGAGGAGTACCAATTCTTGCATATAGAAGACGAAGATAATCATATATCTCGGTAACCGTTCCGACTGTTGAACGCGGGTTACGGCTTGTCGTTTTCTGGTCTATTGAAATAGCCGGTGAAAGTCCGTCAATATAATCAACATCGGGCTTTTCCATCTGCCCGAGAAACTGCCTTGCATAAGACGACAAAGACTCCACATAACGCCTTTGTCCTTCAGCAAATATTGTATCAAAGGCAAGGCTTGATTTACCCGAACCTGAAAGCCCCGTGAAAACAATAAGTTTATCCCTTGGTATTTCAATATCAATATTTTTAAGATTGTGCTCCCTTGCACCTTTTACTACTATATTTTTATTCATAATAATCCTTTACTTTTCAAGTTCTGCTATCTGATCTCGCAGGAATGCGGCATGCTCAAATTCAAGCATTCTGGCAGCCTCCTTCATTTCCTTCGTAAGCTGTCTGATAAGAATTGCCTTATCCTTTTTGGTGAGATGCTTACGCTTTCCTTCAAGCTTTTCTTTTGAGGTGATTTCAATAATCTGGTGAACGTCCTTTTTAATAGTTTCAGGCGTAATACCGTGTGCCTTATTATATTCTTCCTGTATGCCTCTGCGCCTTACCGTTTCGGAAATAGCACGTTCCATAGAAGGAGTAACGCTGTCGGCATACATTATTACCTCGCCGTTTTCATTTCTTGCCGCTCTGCCGATAGTCTGAACAAGAGATGTTTCCGAACGAAGAAAGCCTTCTTTGTCAGCATCAAGAATTGCGACAAGTGAAACCTCGGGGATATCAAGTCCTTCACGAAGAAGGTTGATTCCGACAAGGACGTCGAATTCGCCAAGCCTCAGGTCACGGATAATCTCCATTCTCTCGATAGTATCAATATCGTGGTGCATATATCTGACCTTTACTCCAAAGCCTTCAAGGTATGCTGTAAGATCCTCAGCCATTGCTTTTGTAAGTGTCGTTACAAGGATTCTTTCCTTTCGCTGTGATCTTACGTTAATTTCTGATAAAAGATCATCCATCTGGTCGTCTGTAGGCTTTACGGTAATCACAGGATCAAGAAGTCCGGTAGGTCTGATAACCTGCTCAACAATTTGTGCGCTTCTTTCTTTTTCAAAAGCACCCGGTGTTGCAGAAGTGAAAATGACCTGATTTATTTTGTTATAAAACTCATCAAACTGAAGCGGTCTGTTATCAAGCGCCGAAGGTAAACGAAAGCCGTATTCAACAAGGCTTTCCTTTCTTGCTCTGTCACCTGCATACATACCTCTGACCTGCGGCAGCATTACATGGCTTTCATCACAAAACAGAAGAAAATCGTCAGGCATATAGTCTATGAGAGTGAATGGTGCTTCACCCGGTTTTCTGCCACTCATTACAGCAGAATAGTTTTCAATGCCCTTGCAAAAGCCTGTTTCACGAAGCATTTCAATATCGTTCATTGTGCGTTCTTTGATTCGCTGTGCTTCAAGAAGCTTGCCTTTTTCTTCAAAATAAGCAACACGCTCAACCATTTCGTCATATATCTTTTCAATTGCTCTTTCCATTTTTTCCGGGCCAACAACATAGTGCGACGCAGGATAGATTGCAACATGGGATAAAACGCCTTCAACTTTACCCGTAAGCGGTTGTATTTCGCAGATACGGTCAATTTCATCGCCGAAAAATTCAATCCTTATTGCATTGCCCGAAGAGCCGGCAGGAAAAATCTCAAGCGTATCTCCTCTGACTCTGAACTTATTTCTAACAAAGTTTATGTCATTTCGCTCATACTGAATTGATACAAGCTTTTCAATAAGCTTATCCCTACCGTATTCCATTCCCGAACGAAGAGAAATAACCATACTCTTATAATCTATCGGGTCACCTATAGAATAGATACAGGAAACTGACGCTACAATAATAACATCTCTTCTTTCAAACAAAGCGGAAGTTGCAGAATGGCGAAGCTTGTCTATCTCGTCATTAATTGATGAATCCTTTTCTATATATGTATCTGTTGTAGGCACATAAGCTTCGGGCTGATAATAGTCATAGTAAGACACAAAATACTCAACAGCATTATCCGGAAAAAATTCTCGAAACTCGCTGCAAAGCTGTGCTGCAAGAGTTTTATTATGAGCGAGCACAAGCGTGGGGCGGTTAACCCTTTCAATAATATTTGCCATTGTAAAGGTTTTACCCGAACCTGTAACGCCCATAAGAGTCTGCTCTTTATAACCTTCAAGAACGCCCTTAACAAGTGCGTCAATCGCTTGAGGCTGGTCGCCGGTAGGCTTAAATTTACTAACTAATTTGAATTTATCCATAAATCTTTTTATCTACCTTGTTATAAAAACTTTTTAGAAATTTCCGTATTTAGAATATTATATAATACTATAATGATAAATGCAATAGAAAATAATAGAAAAATAGAAAATTTGTTCTAAACATTGTTTTGTTAATAGGACATACAGGAAAAGGCATAAGATTATTCGGAGGGGATTTTATGCTTTCGGCAATTATTACATTTTTAAGCGCCAATATTCTTTATTTCATCTTACACATACAAAACACATCTTCATTCCCTAAACCGCTTTCACCGGCAAAGGAGAAGGAATACCTTGAAAAAATGATGCAAGGTGATAAAAATGCAAGAGGTGTTCTTATTGAAAGGAACCTCAGACTTGTAAGCCATATCGTAAAAAAATACTATTCAAAAACAAACGATACAGATGATTTAATAAGTATCGGTACAATCGGGTTAATCAAGGCAATAGATTCATTTAAGCCAACAAAAGGAACACGGCTTGCAACATACGCGTCAAGATGTATTGAAAATGAGATACTTATGTATTTTCGTTCACAGAAAAAAAGCGCAGGAGATGTGTCGATTAACGATACGCTTGAGGTCGATAAAGACGGCAACCCGCTTACTATTGAGGACACTATAAGCAGCGACATTGATATGGAGGAGGATTTAGAAAAAAAGATAAGGTGGGAAAAGGTCTCACAAATTATTAAAAACCTTGAAGATGAAAGAGAAAAAGAAATACTAATTTTAAGATACGGTTTGAATAATAAAAAGCCTCTTACCCAAAGAGAGGTTGCACAGAAGCTTAATATAAGCAGAAGCTATGTTTCAAGGATAGAAAAAAAGGTGCTTGAAAGAATAAAAAATCAAGTAGAATAAAAAAACGACTTATTAAGGATAATCCTTAATAAGTCGTTTATCTTTCAAAAATATTTCCGCCTGAGCAGTCAATTGCAACTGTAAGCGGGAAGCTGTCAAACACAAGTCTTTTTACAGACTCGCAGCCGAGGTCTTCATAGGCAATAACCTCGCACTTTTTTATACATTTTGAAGCGAGAGCACCTGCTCCGCCGATAGCACACAAATAGACAGCCTTATTTCTTATAATAGCGTCGCAGACCTCACGGTTTCTTTCGCCCTTACCGACCATTGCAACAAGTCCTTTGTCAAGAAGAAGAGGGGCAAAAACGTCCATTCTGCTTGAAGTTGTCGGACCGCAAGAGCCGATTGCAAGGCCTTCGGGTGCAGGAGTAGGACCCGCATAATAAACAACCGCATCGGTTAAATCATAAGGAAGCTTTTCGCCGTTTTCAATAGCGTTAACTATTCTTTTATGCGCGGCATCACGCGAGGTATAAACGGTGCCTGAGAGCACTACCCTGTCCCCTGCCATTAGTTTTGGTGCATATTCTCTTAACTGTGATGTATTTAATACATATTCCATTATCTTTTACCAAGCTGCTCTTTTAAGCGTTTATTCTCTTCCTCAAGGGATTCAAGCACGGCAATATTCTGTTTTAATTCACGATTTACTGACTTAAGCTGAAAATCAAGATTTGAATTAATTATTTCGAGCCGCTGACATTCAAAATTGACGTCCTCAAGTGCAGCGGCAAGTCTTGATATTTCATCCGTAAGTTTCTGAATATCCGTTTTGTCTGACATAAAATCCCTTTCAAAGTGAATATAGTATTCGGGAGGGGTAATCCCCTCCCATTATTAATTAGTTACTGAAATCAACATCTTTCTGATTATAGAACTTACCGAAGAAGTTATCTGTAATTGTATAAGCATCTTCAATTTCTGTAATCTGAGTATTAGTATCCTCAGACGCAAGAGTCTGAGTAATTGTATAATTATATACAGTCTGATCATTTTCAGATACGAAGTACATAATGTGATAGCCGTAATCGGAACGAACTATTGCAGTGTCACCTGCCTGACGCGAGGTGTCAAAACACCATGTTGAGAATGAGTCAACCATTGTTCCTGTGCAGATATTTTCAATAAGTCCGCCGCTTGATGCTGAACCGTCAGCTGAATTATCCTGTGCAAGCTGTGCGAAGCTATCCTCTGTTGCTTCACCGGATTTCCATTCATCAAGAATTGACTGTGCCTTTTCATAAGCTGCATCCCACTGCTCTGTTGTTGCAGAAGTCTGCTGTGATGCTTCTGAACTCTCATCAGGAAGAATAAGAATATGGCGAACATTTACAGTATGTCTTTCAGAAAGTGAAGCAGGTGCTAAAAGATAGACAACCGTTGTGCTCGACTGATATATTTCCCCAGCCTGTCTGTCGGAGCTGAAAAGATAATCAAGAGCCTCGTTAGTTTCCTCACCTGTTTCCTCGTCGGTTGTACCTACACCGATAGCAAGACCTCTGTTCTTAATAAGAGTTTTTGTAGCACCTATTACAGTTGAATATGCAGGGTCCTGATAAGCAGTCTTGTCATAATCCTCAGTTGCATATTCTGAGGCAAGTTCTGCAAAGTTTGAGCCGTCAGAAGCAAGTCTTGATGCAAATTCAGCTGCCTCGTCCTCAGAAGCACATTCATAAATCATAGCGTCTATTGTTATGAAATCATCCTCGTGCTCGTCAAGATATTCCTGAATCTTTGCATCGTCGTAGCCAGCCTCTGTATTAGATGTCTGAAGGTCAGACTGATAATTCTGAGCTATAAACTGACGGGTGAGCTCTCTTACGAAAAGCTCTTCGGTAACACCTCTGCCCATTGCAGCAGTGATATATGCAGAAAGAGTAAAGTGATACTTATCTGCCTGCTCCTGATACTGGCTTAATGTATCGTCAATCTGTGTCTGCTGTTCCTCTGTGATTTCAGGGTCCTCGCCGCCGTTTGCTTCAACAGCCTCGAGGTAGTAAGCATATGTGTTCTTGATTGCGTCAAGAGTAAGGTCATGCATATGCTCTTCCCAAGTCATTTCTTCTTCGGTTTCAGGATCAACATAAGTCTGCTTTGAAAGCTTTTTATCAAAGTCAACATCAGCAAGACCAGAATCAAGTCCAAGCTGTGAAAGATCCATACCGTACTGAACATACTGCTGTGCCTGCTCCTGCTGATTTCTGAGATTATTATAAGTTGAAGCATAGTAGAAGTTATAAACGCCTACTTTGATGCTTGCCTTATTTTCACCGTCAGATACAGTAGCAGAGGTGAATACCTTTGCCGGAATTCCGAGATATGATACAAAACCTTTTCTTACTGTACCGGTTGCAACATATGCGACTAAAAGAGCAACAATTACAACACAGCATACAACTGATGTGATAATCTTTTTTGTGTTTTTAGAAACGGAAACACGCTTCTTTGTCTTATTTTGCTTTGACTTAGCAGCCTTGTCCTTTTCAGACTTGATGCTGCCGCCTGTAAGCAAATCTTCATCTAATTGTTTCTTTGCCATTTTTATTCTTCCTTTTTATAGTAAAAATATTTCAAAAAGTATTTTACACTATAAGTGTAAATAATACAAGTATTAATTTGCCTTAATTACTGCGCAGGATTCACATTCTGAGCAGAAGACTGAGCAGTATCTGTATTCGCCTTCTTGAATTCCATATAGCCTTCTACAGTTCTGTCAAGTCTGCCTTGCTTTACATCAATATCGGCATTGTCAATCATCTCATTAAGCTTCGCGTTTCTTGCGTCTTTAATAAGTTGAGTTTCATAAGAAGGAGCGCTCTTTATGAAATACATAATATGATAGCCGTAATCTGATTCAACTATGCCTGTATCCCCTGTCTTTCTTGACGGGTCAAGAACCCAGTTTTTGAAATTCTCAACAAAGTTAGTGTCCTCAGTTATTTCATAAAGTCCACCGTAAACATCATTCTGACCACTCATTGTAGTAGAACCCGGATCAGTGCTGTATTCCTCGGCAAGAAGAGCAAAATCGGTTTCAGATCCGTTGTCACTAATAAACTTATCGAGAAGCTCCTGTGCCTTTTCCTGCGCTTGGGCAAGCTGTTCTTCTGTAAATTCAGTCTGCTGTCCTGTTGCAGTAGCATCTGCACTTTCCTCTGTTTCGGGAGCAATAAGAGCATGCCTTATTGTATATACAGTTGCCTCATCCCTGTACGCATCAGAAGTCTTGAGCATTACATAGATGTAACCTGCTTCAGTATTCGCGAAGTAATTTGTATCTCCTACCTTTGCCTCTTCAAAGAGCCAGTTTGTTGTATCCTCATCAAAATAGTTCATTGAATCGGTATATGAAACTGTAATCTTTGTTGAGTCAAGATATGTCTGAAGAGCCTGCTGCTGAGCCTCTTCCTCAGTTACCGAATCTGAATTTGCCATAATCTGCTGAGCGTCCTGATCAATAAAACTTCCGTAAACTTCAGGAACAAGATCAAGCACTGACTGCTCATCAGTAATTCTCGAAACGTAATCTTCAGCCTGTGCAATGGAAGCATTCACAGATTCATCAGAAGTCTGGTCGATTTCAAGAGCGATATAGCTGATATCTGTTGTATAATACTCTTTTTCATGCTCTTTGCCGTATGTTGTTAAGTATTCCTCATCAAGCGGCTTTGTGGCATATAATCCACGGTAGTTAGCAGCGTAGTAATACTGCTCAAGCATTGCTCTGATGGTTTCTGTGCTTACATACTTTCCAAACTGCTGCTGGATATATTCATCAAGGGTTTTGCCTGCTTCATCTGCTGAAGTCTGAAGCGTACCGAGCTGTTCCTCAACAATATCTTTCTGCTTTTGGGTAAGAGTTATACCCTCTTCAAGAGCCTTGCCGTAATATACGGTGATATACTCAATCTGGTCAAGAGTCTGTTTTTCAAAATAATCTGCCCAGCTGATTTTATTACCGTTTTCATCGGTTGTATATTGAGTGTCATAGCTTTGTGATGTATCAAGACTCACCTGACCATAAGCGGCATAACTTTCGTAATAACTTACTATACTTGAATAGTAATAGTTATACATACCGGCACTAACTTTAACGTCATCAACAGTCAATACAACGGAGCCGGGATTCATAAGAGCACCCTCCTTTGAATTCGGCACATTGTAATAGCGATAACCGAAGAAACTTAAAACAACGATAACCGCAATAACAAAAATAACGCCGGGAATAAACTTAAGCGGTTCTTTGCTGATTACGATTTTATCCTTTTGCAAGGCTTCTTTTTCTTCAGCCTTATGCTTTTCTTCCTCTTCTTCAAGCTCTTCAATAACCTCTGAGGCATCCTTATCCGAATCATCTGCTACAAACAAATCGTCAAAATCTGCTGTTAGGCTTTTTGCCTCCGCGTCAAATGTCCAGTTGTCGTTATCCTCATATTCAGTTGCGTTTTTAGGCAATGAGGATTCAGATTCCGTTACCTCGGGCTCGATATTTTCAAGCTCATTTTCATAATCTTTTTCGTCCATATCAGTACTCCAATTCTTATTATAAATAGAATTATACTTATCAATTATACAATATAAATTTTATCTTTTCAATATTTTTATTTATTTTTATTATTTGTTTATAAAATAACAATACTTGCAAAAATATGGGTTATGTTGTATTATTAGTTTGGATTTACGGCATTTGTAAAATTCTATGAGGAAAGAACTATGAAAGAAAAGTTTAATTTATTCAGGGAGCAGTACCGCAAAAATCCTGCCTGGTGCTGGCTTGTATTTATGCTTTTAGCGTTCCCTGTTTTGCCTGAATACTTAAGCCCCTTTGTTTTGTTTGCCGGTTTTATTATTTTCAAAAAGTACTGGTCTAATATAAAAAACAAAGCGCTACTTGGTGACGTCGGCAAGTTTATGTTTATGTATACCATTTATATGGTTGCATCAGGTATATGGAGCAAAACTCACATATTTTCATCACTTGTAGGAATGCTTTGGATGGGCTGTTTTCTTATGTATGTATTTCTTGCTAACACTGTTAACAGTAATGAAAAGCTCAAAAAAGCAATCACCTTTATTAACATATCATCCGGTATAATTGGGCTTATCGCGGTTATTGAAATGATATCCTTTGCCATATCTCTGAGAACCGGAGATATAGAACACAGGTTTCCAAATCCGTTTTATTATAATATTAACGGTAAATTTTTTGACGCACTACCGTTTGAGGTCGTTCACAAAAGATATGCTTCGCGTGCGTCCTCTACCTTTGACAATCCGCTGATTCTTGCAACATTTCTTGTTATTACAAGCCCGTTTTGTGCTTTTGGATCAACCTTTTTTGTTCATTCAAGAAACAGAAAGCTAAGTCGCGTATGCTGGTTTTTTTCACTTGCAGGAATTATAGCGACAACTTCAAGAGGTGCTTATATTGCGGCTGCTTTAGGAATTATTATATTCCTTTTCAGCCTTACAAGAAACAGAGAGCTTTTCAGAAAAGCGCTTCCATTTGTTGTGCTTCTATCTGTCGCTGTGCCTGTCGGACTTGTTGTAAGATACAAAAATTCATCAACTGACTTTCTTTCGTCTAACACAAACAGGTTTGATGTCTGGCACAGCTGCTACAATATCTTTATGGATGATGTTAAAACTGTTTTTATTGGTCTTGGTTCGGGAACGGAAAACATACATACTCTTTTACGGGATACATACTTAATAGACAGAACGCATGCGCATAACCTTTTCCTTGAGCTTTTGCTCGAAGGAGGATTATTCGGTCTGGCAATATTCGCATATATATTTATAATTGCAGTTAAGATGCTTTATGAATTATCAAAGCACCCGAAAAAGATTTACACACAGTACACAGTATTATATATTTCCTCATTAATCGGTTTTCTTGCAATGTCATTATTTGAGCATACTCTTCAGTCACCAAAGGAATTAATGACCTTCTTTATGCTTTTTGGATTTATGGAAGCGACGCACAGAATAGCCTTCGACGAGGCTCAAAAAACGCCGGATTCTGTAGAAGAAGTGCTTGAAGATGAATACCGTGACAACATTGATACAGAGAAAGAGACGGAAAAAGAAATAGCAAACGCATAACAAAAAAGGGATGTCGATGACATCCCTTAATTATTTGTTCGATTGGCAAGACGTTTGACACCTGAAACTATATTCTTTAGGCTTTCAGTCAGATTCTGCGGAGTTTCTTTCATACCGTTCATTGCCCAGTTATAAACTACTCCGGTAATGCCATAGCTTATAAACTGCGATGTTATAAGTATATCCTTCTGGCTTTCAAATGTCGTACCGTTTTCGTCATTAATACTTACTACTATTTTTGAAAACTCTTTAGTTATTGTGTTATTGAGATACAACGCAAACCATTCATGACTTACCTTGAATGCAGACTTGAAAAACATTTCATCCCTTTTCATGGTGGAAAACATAATTTCAAAACGTTCATACATATTATCAAGTGTAAATCCGTTAATTAAAGGTTCTACAAGTTCATTATATATTATCCACTCAAGAAGTTCATATTTATCGTTAAAGTGATAATAAAAGGTCTGGCGATGAATTGAGCAGTTTGAAGTTATATCAGATATTGATATCTTATCAAATGAGTTTTTCTTCATAAGCTCTTTCATGGATTCAGCAATCTTTTTCTGAGTCCGGTATGAACAGGAGAGCTTACCGCTTTTAGGCATAGAGTTTCACCTCTTTCGTAAAAAATATAACACAAAAGGTAAAAATATACAAGTGTATAAACCTATAAACATAACAAAACACCCCGCTCGTCCGAGGTGTTTTGCTTTTAATATTTCGCCTTAGTTTCGCAATATATACAGCGGTATGTACCATTGTCATCAGTAAGAGTGAATATGTGGTCGATGCTTTCATTGTTGGAAATACATCTTGGATTAGGACACCTTACGACATTTTTAAGCGTTTTCGGTAAGGTTAACTTCTTTTTTTCAACTCTTACATTGTCCTTAATAATATTCACCGTAGCATTTGGAGCGATATAGGCAATAAGATTAAGGTCGATGTCAATAAGCTCGTTGATTTTAATAATATCCTTGGTCGTATTTTTCTGTGATTTTGCATTAGT
>ODAJ012128908.1_pt1 | contig 15346 bp, 12 predicted proteins | sample 1539241 | NCBI WGS metagenome assembly ODAJ01 (sample SAMN02144231, study PRJEB22623) | gut metagenome | biome: sheep rumen | host: Ovis aries | place: New Zealand
TAAGTTAAATCCGAAAACTTAACTCCGCTCGACTTGCATGTGTTAGGCACGCCGCCAGCGTTCATCCTGAGCCAGGATCGAACTCTCTGATAGATTTCAATCAAGGTCCAGGACAACGACTGACTAATAATCAATCTGTCCCGTTTCCTTATTCTTTACTGTTTGGTTCGTCTCGTTTACACGAAACTTTCAAGGTCTTTTCGAGAATAATGTGTATCGCTGTTCAGTTATCAAAGTGCTGTGCGGCTTTCGCTTCCGTCGGCCGCAACTTCTTTACTTTAGCACCCTTTCAGGTGTTTGTCAAGAAGTTTTTAAAATTATTTTTTCCTTCATTTTCAGGCGTCTCGCCGAAGGACTTGATGATTCTATCAAACTTTCCTTCAGATTGCAAGTACTTTTTTCTGAAAATCAAAACTTTTTTGAAATCCAGATCAGCCTGTGTGCCGGCCGGTTCACGCATTGGGAATCAGCTGCCGCTCAATCAGGAACAGACGAAGAAAGGATTTCTCCTCGTCATAAGGTTAATAAAAACGTGCCATCGGCACGCTTTTATAACGGAGATGGAGGGATTTGAACCCTCGCGCCGTTTTCACGACCTACACCCTTAGCAGGGGCGCCTCTTCGGCCTCTTGAGTACATCTCCAGATGTCCGAACCGCCTTTTGTCAAGAATGCTTTCTCAGCTATGACTTACGATTTAACTTCGACGTTTTTCTATTATATACAAACATATTTCTCTTGTCAACGACCGTTTTCACTGTTTTTTATTTTTCTGATTTACTTTTCACACTCCCTGTGGTATAATGCCTTTCGTCAGCAGGTATAGTTCATCGGTAGAATGCGACCTTCCCAAGGTTGAGAGGTGGGTTCGATTCCCATTACCTGCTCTGTCGGATAGAGGTACTCAGTTACCCCTATCCTTTTTTGTTTTCTTCATAAGCTGCAGATTAAAAAGTGGGAATCAAGGACGGCTCCTTTTCCCGCTTTTTGCAGAGCAAAAATGGGAATCAGGGACGGTTCCTTTTCCCGCTTTTTGCAGAGCAAAAATGGGAATCAGGGACGGTTCCTTTTCCCACTTTTTGCAAAGCAAAAAGTGGGAAAAGGAACCGTCCCTGATTCCCATTTTTTTGTTACCTGAAAAGCAGGAAAAGGAAGTTCCCTGCTTTTCAGCTTTTCACTTATTATTCCTCAGACCCTTCTCCGTCTTCAGATTCCGCGTCATCATAAGCCCTGTCAAGGAGCTCCTTTATATCCTCGGGCGTTTCGGCGTACTCACCGTCCTCGTCCGACTCCTCATCGATATCGGAATCTTCCTCCGGATCCACAAGTCCATATCTGATTGACTCAGCTCTGATCCTTTCCTCCTCAGCGTCGATCTCCTCCTGGGTCCGCTCGTCGTTCTTGACCTTGGTGAGGCTGGCCACCCGCACGCCCTCGGTCAGATTCATGACCTTGACGCCCATGGTGATCCTGCCCAGGGTGGAAATACCGCTGACCGGCATACGGATCAGAATTCCCTCCGTCGTGATGACAAGGACTTCATTTTCCTCGGTGACCATCTTGGCGCCGACCACCTTGCCGGTCCTCTCGGTGACCCGGTAGCACTTGATGCCGTAGCCGCCGCGCTGCTGGAGGGTGAACTCCTCCTTGACCGACTTCTTGCCCATGCCGTTCTCGGTGATGCACAGGAGACTGTCGCCCTGGCTGCCCACCTGCATGGCCACGACCCGGTCGCCTTCCCGGAGATTGATGCCGCGGACACCCATGGCGCCGCGTCCCGTCGGCCGCACGTCGCGCTCGTCGAACCGGATGCTCATACCGTCGGCCGTGATCAGGAAGACGTCCTCGTCCTGGTTGGTGTAGAGGACCTCGATCAGCTCATCGCCCTCGGCCAGCGTGATGGCCGCAAGGCCGTTCCGCCTTACATTGGCAAATGCAGACAGAGCCGTCTTCTTGACCGTCCCGTACTTGGTCGCCATGAGCAGGTAGAGATTGGGATCCTTGAAATCCCGCATGGGAATGACCGTCGTCACGTACTCCTCCGGCTGCAGCTGGAGAAGATTGATGAGGGCCGTTCCGCGGGAGGTCCGGCTGGCCTCCGGGATCTCATAAGCCTTGATCCGGTAGGCGCGGCCTTTATTTGTCAGGAAGAGCATGTAGTGATGGTTGGTCGTCATCATGACGTCCGCGATATCATCCTCCTCCAAAGTCTGCATACCCTTGATGCCCCGGCCGCCGCGGTTCTGGCTGCGGAAATTGTCCACGGTCATACGCTTGATATAGCCAAGCCTGGTGGCCGTGATGACCGTGGGCTCATCCGGGATCATATCCTCCGTCCGGATATCGGAATCGTCAAAGCCGATCACAGTGCGCCTGTCGTCGCCGTACTTGTCCGCTATGACCTGAAGCTCGTCGCGGATGACGCCGAGCAGGATCTTCTTGTCGGCAAGAATGGCACGGAGCCTTTCGATGGTGGCCTTGAGCTGCTTGTACTCCTCCTCCAGCTTGTTTCTTTCCAGACCTGTCAGAGCGCGCAGGCGCATGTCGACGATGGCCTGGGCCTGGGGGTCGGTGAGGCCGAAGCGCTTCATGAGCTCGGCCTTGGCCTCCTGGACGTTGGCGGAGGCCCGGATGATCCGGATCACCTCATCGATATGGTCCAGGGCGATGAGCAGGCCTTCCAAGATGTGGGCCCGCTCCTCAGCCTTGTTGAGGTCGTATTTTGTCCTTCTGGTAACCACGTCCTCCTGATGGATCAGGTAGTGGGTCAGGAGCTCCTTGAGGTTCAGGACCTTGGGCTCGCCGTTCACCAGAGCCAGATTGTTGACGCCGAAGGTGTCCTGCATCTGGGTGTGCTTGAAGAGCTGGTTCAGGACCACATTGGCGTTGGCGTCCCTTCTCACCTCGATGCAGATTTCCATGCCTTCCCGGCTGGAATGGTCCGCAAGACCGGTGATGCCGTCGATCCGCTTGTTCTTGACCAACTCGGCGATGGACTCGATAAGTCTGGCCTTGTTGACCAGGTAGGGGAGTTCTGAGACCAGGATTTCAGTCTTGCCGTTGGGCTTCGTCTCCATCCTTGTGACGGCGCGGACGATGATCTTGCCCTTGCCGGTCCGGTAGGCTTCCTCAATCCCGCGTCTGCCCAGAATGATGGCGCCGGTCGGGAAATCAGGACCCTGCACGATTCCCATGAGGTCCTCAATGGTCGTCTCCTTGTCCTCGATCTTATCGTTGATCATGCGGACGCAGGCCCCGACCACCTCGCGGAGGTTGTGGGGCGGCATATTGGTCGCCATACCGACGGCAATGCCGGTGGTGCCGTTCACGATGAGATTGGGGATCCTGGAGGGCAGGACGGTCGGCTCCTTCTCCGTCTCATCGAAGTTGGGGACGAAATCGACCGTGTTCTTGTTGATATCCGCCAGCATTTCCATGGAGATCCTGGAGAGCCTGGCTTCTGTATATCGCATGGCCGCCGGGGAGTCGCCGTCCACGGAGCCGAAATTGCCGTGGCCGTCCACCAGAGGATACCTGGTGGACCAGTCCTGGGCCATATTGACCAGGGATCCGTAGATGGAAGAGTCTCCGTGGGGGTGATATTTACCCATGGTATCGCCGACGATACGGGCGCACTTTCTGTGCGGCTTATCGGGCGTATTATTCAGTTCGATCATGGACCAGAGAATTCTTCTCTGGACAGGCTTCATGCCATCCCTGACATCGGGAAGGGCCCTGGAGACAATGACCGACATCGCATAATCGATATACGAGGTCTCCATCGTCTTTTTCAGGTCTACCTCCTGGATCTGATCAAAGACTTTATCGTCCATTGCTACCTCTTTTCAGTGCTTGGGCCAGCCGCTTCGCTGCCGTCAGACATCCAGATTCGTTACGTACTTGGCGTTCTCCTCGATGAACTCCCGCCTGGGCTCCACCTTGTCGCCCATGAGGGTCGTGAAGGTCAGGTCGATCTCGGAGGCCGCGTCCTCATCCATGTTGACCCGCTTTAAGATCCGCTTCTCCGGATCCATGGTGGTCTCCCAGAGCTGGTCGGCATCCATCTCGCCAAGTCCCTTGTAGCGCTGGATCTTATTTCCCGCGTCGCGGCCGATCTCGCGCATGATCTTCTCCAGCTCAGCGTCGGAGTAGGCGTAGTATACCTTGCGGTTCCGCTCCACCTTATAGAGGGGCGGCGTGGCCAGGTATACATGGCCCTGCTTGATGAGCTCCGGCATGAAGCGGTAGAGGAAGGTCAGCATGAGGGTGGCGATGTGGGCGCCGTCCACGTCGGCATCGGTCATGATGATGATTTTGTCGTAGCGGAGCTTGGAAATATCGAAATCCTCGTGAATACCGGTGCCGAAGGCCGTGATCATGGCCTTGATCTCAGCATTTCCGTAAATGCGGTCAAGCCTCGCCTTCTCCACGTTCAGGATCTTGCCGCGGAGGGGCAGGATGGCCTGGGTCGCCCGGGACCTGGCCGTCTTGGCCGAGCCGCCGGCGGAGTCTCCCTCGACGATGAAGATCTCGCAGTTCTTGGGATCCTTGTCTGTGCAGTCCGCAAGCTTGCCGGGCAGGGACATGCCGTCCAGGGCAGACTTTCTCCTGGTCAGGTCCCTGGCCTTTCTGGCCGCGTCCCTGGCCCGCTGGGCCAGGATGGATTTTTCGATGGTGGTCTTGCCGACGTTCGGGTTCTGCTCCAGGAAAACGGAGAGCTGGCTGGAAACGATGCTGTTCACAGCGCCCCTGGCCTCCGCATTGCCCAGCTTCTGCTTGGTCTGACCCTCGAACTGGGGATCCTCGATCTTGACGGAGATGATGGCCGTCATGCCCTCGCGGATATCCTCGCCGGTCAGGTTGGATTCGCTGTCCTTCAGGAGCTTGTTCTTTCTGGCATACTCGTTGAAGGTCTTGGTGATGGCTGCCCGGAAGCCCTCCACGTGGGAGCCGCCCTCCGGCGTCACGATATTGTTGACGAAGCCGTAGGTGTTCTCGGTATAGCCGTCATTGTGCTGCATGGCCACTTCGACGTAGACGCCGTCCTTCTCGCCTTCGCAGTAAATGATCTGGGGATAGAGAGGCGTTGAGGACCGGTTGAGGTACTGGACGAACTCCCGGATACCGCCCTCGTAGCAGAAGCTCTTCTGCCTGGGCTTCTCACCGCGCTCGTCAGTAAAGGTGATCCGCAGTCCCTTGGTCAGGAAAGCCATCTCCCGGAAACGCTGCTTTAAGGTGTCATAGTCGAACTCCACCGTATCAAAGATTTCGGAATCCGGCATAAAGGTGACTTCCGTCCCATGCTTGTCCGGCTCACAGTCGCCCACGACCTTGAGCTTGTACATGGTATTGCCGCGCTCATAGCGCTGCTTGTAGATTTTTCCCTCATGGAAAATGCGGACTTCCAGCCACTCCGACAGGGCGTTGACGACCGAGGCGCCCACGCCGTGGAGGCCGCCCGAAACCTTGTAACCGCCGCCGCCGAATTTGCCGCCGGCGTGGAGGATGGTAAATACCACCTCAACGGCCGGAATACCGGCCTGGTGGTTGATGCCCACAGGGATACCGCGGCCGTTGTCTGTGACCGTCACGGAATTCCCCTCATGGATCGTCACTTCGATATGGTCGCAGGTGCCGGCCAGCGCCTCGTCCACGGAGTTGTCTACGATCTCATAGACGAGATGATGAAGGCCTCTGGCCGACGTGGAGCCGATGTACATGCCCGGCCTTTTACGGACTGCCTCCAGACCCTTCAGGATCTGGATCTGGTCTGCGCCATACTCTTCATGGTCTTCAAAGCTCATTCAATCATTCCTCCGACTACGTGAAAGACCCGGTCCGCCTCAAAACGGTTCCGAACGAATTCGTCGAGACCCGTGCAGGTGATCAGGGTCTGGGTATCGGCTATGGAGCCCAGCAGGTAATTCTGCCGGTCCCGATCCAGCTCGGACAGGACGTCGTCCAGGAGGAGGACGGGCTTGGAGCCGATATACTTCTCCAATGTCTTTATTTCCGACAGCTTCAGGGAGAGGGCAGCGGTGCGCTGCTGGCCCTGGGAGCCGTAGGTCCTCAGGTCCATGCCGCCGACGCTGATGCAGACGTCGTCGCGGTGGGGACCTGCGGTAGTGGTTTTCATTTTTTTATCGGTCTGGCGGCCGGCATAGAGCCTGTCGCCAAAGAGGGCAGCGTCGACATTCGGCTCGTACCGAAGGCTCAACTCCTCTTTTCCGCCCGTGAGGCTTGCATGGATCCCGGCGGAGATGGTCTCCAGCTCCCGCACGAAGCGGGCGCGCCTCTCGATGATCATGGAGCCGTAGTTCACCAGCATCTCGTCCCAGACATCCAGCTCCTGCTCGAGAGAAGGGTTGAAATAGATGTCGTGGAGGAGACGGTTGCGCTGGTTCAGGCTCCGGTTGTAGTTGGTCAGGGCAGACAGGTAGATCTTGTCCGTCTCACAGAGCAGAAGATCCGTAAAACGCCTCCGCTCGGCAGGTCCCTCCTTGATGATGTTGAGGTCCTCCGGGGAGAAAAAGACAATGCTGGCGATCTCCAGCAGCTCGCTGGCCCTTCGGATGGGAACGCCGCCGATGGCGATGCCCTTGGCCCGGCTCTTTTTCAGGTGCATGTCGATCCGGTAGTCATTTTCATTCTTCATGACATGCATCCGGATGTGGGCCTCCTCCTCGCCAAGGCGGATCATATCCCTATCGCGGCTTCCGCGGTGGGACCGCGACGTGCCGGCCAGGTAGACGGCCTCGAGGATGTTGGTCTTCCCCATGGCGTTGGCCCCGTAGAAGATATTGATTCCCGGGTCCAGCGAAAGGGAGAGCTCCCTGTAATTTCTGAAATTGAGGAGGTCCAGGGACTTAACGTACAACTTCGATCTCCACCCCGTCAAATAAAACCAGGTCACCGGGATAGAGCTTGCGGCCGCGGCGGGTATCCACCTCGCCGTTCACCTGCGCCTCCCCGGCCTGGATACGGATCTTGGCCTCCACGCCGTCGCCCACCAGGCTCTCGGCCTTTAAGAGCTGTCCCAGCGTGATATAGTCGCCTTTTAATGTAAGCTGTCTTTTCATCTCGTAAAATTCACCGGAAGGATAAGATATGTGTAGGTGCCTTCGTCGTCCCTGATGAAGCAGGGAGACTTGGCGTTGGTAAAGTACATACTGATTTCCTCGTCGCTGATGGCCCTGAGGGCATCGATGAGGAAGCGGGGGTTGAAGCCGATGGCCAGGTCGCGGCCCTCCTTGAGGATATCCACGTCCTCGTTCATGGAGCCCATGGGGGAGGCGATGGAGATATTCATGTGTTCGTCGTCGAAATCCAGGATGATGGGCTTCTTGTCGCCTTCCTTGACGAAGAGGGTGGCGCGGTCCACGCAGCTGACCAGGGTCCGGTTGTTGATCCGGATCTTGGTGGCATAGTCGCTTGAAATCATCTGGTCCACATTGAAGTAGGTGCCCTCGATCAGTCTGGAGACGATGGTCGTGCCCGGTACCTCCAGCATGATGTGGGACTTGGTGAAGTAGATATTGACCATATCATCAAGGTCGCCCGTGAAGATCTTGCTGACCTCCGTCAGGGTCTTGCCGGGAACGATGGCCGTGATGCGGGGATAGCTGCTCGGCAGCTCAATGTGGCGGATGGCGATTCGGTGACCGTCCAGGGCGATGACCCGGAGACTGTTGTCATTGATCTCAAAGTACTCGCCGCTCATGATCCGGTTGTTGTCGCCGGCGGCGATGGAGAAAATCGTCTGCAGGATCACGTTCCTGAGGGTGAACTGGGAGAGCACGATGCAGTCGTCGCGCTCCACCTGGGGCAGGTAGGCAAAATCCTCGCCGGACTGGCCGCCGATGGCGAACCTGGCCTTGCCGCTCACGATGGTAATATTGTAATTGTCATCCGATGTGATGATGACCTCGTCCATCGGAAGCTTACGGGCGATCTCGGAGAACATCTTGGCCTGGACGGCGATGGTACCGGGCTCCAGGACCTCGCCCCTGACCAGGGTCTCGATTCCCAGCTCCGTGTCGTTGGTCGTGAAAACGATACCGGAGGGACCTGCGCTGATGAGGATGCACTCCAGCACCGGAATCGTGGACCGCACGGGGACGGCTCTTAAGGAAATATTGATGCTCTTCAAAAGCTCTGATTTATCGCAGACAATTTTCATGACGTCGTTTCCTTCCCGGGGACAGACGGGCGGTCCATCCCGCTATATATAAAAGCAAATCAGTGATAATCTTATTAGGGCCTGTGGAAATGTGAAAATGGCCTTTTTTTCCAGTCCCTGCGCTGTTTTTCGGCGGGGATATCTTCGGGATTTCTCTGAAGTCCCTATGTGGAGACATGTGGTAAGAATCTGGATGCGTTCATTTATCCACAATGTATTCACGTGGTTATGTTGAAAACTCTGTTTTTTCCACGGGCAAGACTCTTTGGGCCGTTCCCGGATACCGCTACAAAATCTGGTGGGGAGCTCCTTCTTAAAACCTATATTTTGTGACCTGGCAGGAAATGTAAAACACCTGCTTATAATATAAGAAGAAACTCATACCGGAAGCGGTTTAAAAAAGCACTCCGCCGCAGCGAAATGCTGCGGGATGAGCGGCCGGTCCTGCCGGTTCCGCACATCCAGGCCTTCCCGCAGAGCGCTGTTTCAGTGGTGGAGGGGCTGCGGGAAATAAGTCCTGCGCCCCTGCCGTTCCGGTATCATGCCCTGGGGGTGATCTTTTTCCGGATTGTCTCTATGTGGTTGCGGGTCTCCGGATTGGTCTGTATTTCCTTCTCGACCTTGCGGCAGGCGCTGATGACCGTGGTGTGGTCGCGCTTGCCCAGGTGGCCGGCGATGGTCATGAGGCTGTCGTCGGTCATCTCCCGGCAGAGATACATGGCGATCTTTCGGGGATAGACGTACTTGGCGTCGCGCTTGGGCGAGCGGATCTCAGAGGCCGTCAGGTGGAAGTGCTCCGCCACGATGGAGATGATCATGTCCGATGTGATAGAACGGTTCTCGTCCGGGGAAATGAGATCCTTGAGAATCTCCTCCGCCAGCGACAGCGTGATTGTCCGCTTCTCGAGGACGCTCTTGGCCCGGATGCGATTGAGGCAGCCCTCCAGCTCACGGATGTTGGAGGTGACGTTCTGGGCGATGTAGTCCAAAATGGCGTCGTCGATGATGTATCCGTCCTGGTCCTGCTTTTTCCTGAGGATTGCCATTCTCGTCTCATAGTCCGGCTGGTCTATGTCCGCGATGAGGCCCATCTCCAGGCGGGAGCGGATGCGCTCCTCCAGGATATCCAGGTCCTTGGGCGGCTTATCGGAGGAGATGATGATCTGCTTCTTGGCGCCGTAGAGGGCCTCGAAGGTGTGGAAGAATTCCTCCTGGGTAGATTCCTTGCCGATGATGAACTGGATATCGTCGATCAGAAGGACGTCGATATTCCGGTACTTGTCCCTGAATTTGGACATGGCGGAAGGGGAGTTGTTGCCGTTCCTGATGGAGTCGATCAGCTCGTTGGTGAAGTCCTCAGAGGTTACGTAGAGGACCTTCTTTTCCGGATCGCTCTTCAGGATGAAATGGGCGATGGAGTGCATAAGATGGGTCTTGCCGAGTCCCACGCCCGCGTAGAGATAGAGCGGGTTGTAGATCTCACCCGGGGATTCCGCCACGGCCAGGGAGGCAGCGTGGGCGAACTTGTTATTGCTGCCCACGACAAAAGACTCGAAGGTGTACTTCGGGTTCAGGTTTGCCCTCTTCATGACGGAGCTGAGGCGCGTGTCCTTTTCAATGGCCGCGGCGCTGCTCTTGTCCTGGTCCGGGGTGATATAGTGGATGTCCAGGTTGAGACCGGTGATCTCGGCGATGGCTACCTTGATGGCGAGTGTGTACTTCTTGTTCAGTACGTTGATCCCCATGGTTCCCGAGGGGACCACGAAGGTGATGCTCTGGTTATCGACACTCTTTATTTCAAGGGGCTCAAGCCAGGAAGTGAAGGAGATACTGGTCAGATCGTGGTCCACCTTGATCTTCTCAAGGATGGCCGGCCAGTTCTCTTTGACGAGCGAAAGATTGTCCATAAACGATTTTACCCCATTCTTTTGAACATACATATATAATATACTAAAAAATGAGGACATTGACAACCCATCTTTCTTGCCGGAGGACAAGTGCGGCCGGAGACAATTCCCGAAAAATGCATACACATGGAAAGCCACACCCTATGTGGAAATCCACAGGAGAAATGCACAGCATTTCCATTTTGTGGAAAGAATTGTCTACACCTCGAAAAAGCCAGTAAATATGGCTCTTTCGAGGGGGAAAATTATTGTTAACCACCGTGGATTTACATAAATATCCACACCTTATCCACAAATTGTGGAAAACTCTGGATTTGACTTATCAACTCTGCCACATGCTCATAGGAGCTAATAGTTGCTTTTTCAGGAAATCGCCCCTTGACAGGGCAAAATGCCGACTATATAATGTAATGGCAATTCAGTTAAGATAGAGTATAGTGCGCTTTTAAAGCGAAGAAAAAGATAAGGGGATAATCGATTATGAGCAAGATGACATTTCAGCCCAAGAAGGTTTCTCACAAGAGAGTTCATGGCTTCAGAGCCAGAATGAGCACAAAGGGTGGCAGAAAGGTTTTAGCTGCCAGAAGAGCAAAAGGCAGAAAGGTTCTTTCCGCCTGACGAAAAGCCCTTAAGACCACATGAAGATGTGGTCTTTTCTTCTATTTGAAACTTTTCAGGCTGTGAATAGGCAAAGCGCCTCCGGCCACTGACGAGTGATTCATTGCATCCCGAATGTGGGGTGCTGTCAGTTACTTCTACTAAAGAAATCGAAGGATATTCCGAAAATCTATGGAGTTTACGGAGAGCCTCAAAAAGAACCGCGATTTTCTGCGTGTCTACCATAAAAGAAAATCCAGGGCCGACGGCCGCCTGGTCCTCTACATCAGGAAAAATGACACCCAGACCAGTCGTCTCGGCATCTCGGTGAGCAAGAAGGTAGGCAATTCCGTAGTCCGCCACCGCGTAAAGCGCCTGGTCAAAGAGGCCTACCGCCTCAACGAGGCAGGTTTCGTACCCGGATACGATCTGGTCTTCGTGGCCAGGACAGGCTCCGGGGAATCCACTTACCGGGAAATCGAGGAATCTGTCCTGTACCTGTCCAAAAAGCAGGGAATCAGGGTCTGACCTGAAAGGGCCATGGCAATATGAAGAGACTGGTCATCGCCGTCATCCGTTTTTATCAGAAAAATATATCTCCATACAAAGGGACCACTTGTCCGTATTTTCCCTCCTGCTCCGCCTACGGGCTGGAAGCGGTGGAAAAGCACGGAGCCATTAAGGGTGGTCTTCTTGCGCTATGGAGAATTTTAAGGTGCAACCCCTTTTCGAAGGGCGGCGTGGATCCTGTGCCGGACAAGTTCACCCTCATGGTGTTAGTCCCGGGCAGGGTGCCCCATCACCGCTGAATCAGGCATGTCGGGCGGGTAGTCCTGCCCATAATCACCGGAAGAAGATGCCGGTGATATATAGCGCTGCAAAAAGGAGGAAAAAGTAGTGGCAATAGCACTCACCAAAAGCAACTGGATCCTGATTCTGAGATGGATCCCCGAGCTGATCGGCCTCATCATGAACGGTATTTATACCCTGATCAGCAGCATCGGCATTCCGAACGTCGGTCTGGCCATCATCCTGCTGACCATCGTATTCTATATCGCCATGACGCCGCTTCAGATCAAGCAGCAGAGGTTCACACGCCTCAACAACCTGATGCAGCCTGAACTCCAGAAGATTCAGGCCAAGTACAAGGGGAAGAAGGACCAGGTCTCCCAGCAGAAGCAGATGGACGAGACCAACGCCGTCTATGAAAAGTACGGTGTCTCTCCCGCCGGCTCCTGCGTCCAGCTCCTCATTCAGATGCCCATCCTGTTCGCCCTCTACCAGGTCATCTACAAGGTGCCGGGTTACATTTCCCAGATCGGCGACAGAATCGCTGTGGTGGCTGAGGATGCCGAGTTCGTCACCTACATCAAGGGCTTCGTAGAGAACGCCGGCGATGCCAACCTCACCCGTGCTCTGCTGGAAGGCAGCACCGAGAACATCATCGACACCGTCTACAAGCTCAATTCCACCCAGTGGGCCACCGTTCTCGCTGAGACCGTCGGCAAGAGCTTTGCGGACAACCTCGCTTCCGTCCACCAGTACATCAGCAAGGCTACCTATTTCCTGGGACTCAACATTTCCGACTCTCCCTGGAACATCATTCAGTCCTCCTGGTCCGGCAAGCACTGGGGACTCATGATCGGCGCCATCCTCATTCCTGTTCTGGCATGGGGCAGCCAGGTCCTCAACACCAAGCTGATGACCAATGGAAATAACAACAATAACAGCAATTCCGGCAGCAGCATGGATGCCACCATGAAGTCCATGAACACCACCATGCCGCTCATGTCCGCTTTCTTCTGCGCCACCCTTCCCGTCGGTATCGGTATCTACTGGATCGCCGGTGCTGTGGTCAGAACAGTCCAGATGCTCATCATCAACAAGATCATCGAGCGCGAGTCTCCGGAAGAAATCGTGAAGAAGGCCCAGGAGAAGGCCGCCAAGAAGCGCGCCAAGCAGGGTCTGCCGCCGCAGAAGATCACCAACAACGCTCATCTTTCCACCAGATCCCTCGCTGCCGACGAGGAGGAGAAGGCTGCCAGACGCGCCACCCTCGCTGAGAAAGCCAACAGGCAGATGAAGGAATCCACCGAATATTACAATAAGAATGCCAAGGCGGGCTCCATCGCTTCCAAGGCCAACATGGTCCGCCAGTACGAAGAGAAAAAGACAATTAAGAAGAAGTGATAGGGGGATATCATGGAATTCAAGAGCTTTAAGGCCAAAACAGTGGCCGATGCCATCACGAAGGCATGCCTTGCCTACGGCGTGACCTCCGAGAATCTTGATTATCAGGTGGTCGATGAGGGAAGCAACGGCTTCCTGGGCCTCTTCGGAGGACGCGACGCCGAGATCAAGGCCCGCAAGAAGGAAGTAAAGCCGGTCGAGGCTCCGAAGGCAAAGGAAGAGAAGAAGGCCGCCCCGGTCAAGAAGGCTGAGCCTGTGAAGAAAGAGGCTCCGAAGAAGGAAGCTCCTGCCAAGAAGGAGCCGGCTGTCAAGGCAGAGCCCAAGAAGGAAGAGCCGGTTGCCGTTCAGGCACCCGTCGAGGCTGCTCCTGTCAGCGAAGGACCGAAGGTCCTGACCATGGACGAGATCGAGCGCCGCGCCGCTGCGGCTGCCGCCAGGGCTGAGGCCGAAGGCGTCACCGAGGAGGAGCACACCGAGAAGCGTGAGCGCCGCCGTGACCGCGACGGAAGAGGCCGCGGAAGAAGAAATGACAGAAAGCGCGAAGGCGGAAGAGACAGCCGCCGCAGAAGGAACTTCGAGGAGAAGACCGAGGAAGTTGTCGAGACAGCTGCTCCCGTCACCCCCTCCAAGCCCCGTCCCGAGCGCGTCGTGAATCCCAAGACCGAGGAGGAAGTGGCTGAAATGAAGACAAAGGCCTCTGAATTCCTCGCCGGCGTCTTCGGCGCCATGGGCATCTCCGTCGAGACCAGCATGGAGTATGACCAGACGGAAGGCTGCCTCTGCTGCAGCTTCTCCGGCGATGACATGGGCATCCTCATCGGCAAGCGCGGCCAGACCCTGGATTCCCTCCAGTACCTGACCAGCCTCGTCATCAACAAGAACAAGAACGACTACACCCGCGTCAAGCTGGACACTGAGGACTATCGTGCCCGCCGGGCCGATACGCTGGAGAACCTGGCCAGGAACATCGCCTTCAAGGTCAAGCGCAGCCATCGCGCTGTGTCCCTCGAGCCGATGAATCCCTACGAGAGACGGATCATCCACTCCGCTCTCCAGGGCAACCGCTACGTAGAGACCTATTCTGAGGGCGAGGAGCCCTATCGCCATGTAGTCGTGGCCCCCAAGAGATAATATGAAGGACACCATCGCTGCAATCGCCAGCGGAATGACAGCTTCAGGCATCGGAATCATACGCATTTCCGGGCCTGAAGCTTTTCTGGTACTTGGCAGAATATTCCGCTTCGCGAAATCGGGAAAAAAGATAGAGGATCAGAAGGCCAATACCATCCACTATGGCTTCATTTTCCGGGAAAATGAAACCATTGACGAGGTGCTGGTGATGCTGATGAAGGCCCCGCACACCTACACGGCCGAGGACACCGTCGAGATCGACTGCCACGGCGGTCCATTTGTCATGCAGAAAATTCTGCAGACGGTGGTGGAGAACGGCGCGCGGCTGGCCGAGCCTGGAGAGTTCACCCGCCGCGCTTTCATGAATGGTCGGATCGACCTGAGCGAGGCCGAGGCGGTCATGGACGTGATCAGCGCCGGCAGCGAGGACGCCCTGAAGAGCTCCCTGAAGCAGCTGGGCGGATCCGTTCGGCGGGAGATCGCCGACCTGCGGGATCAGATCATCACCGAGACAGCCTTCATCGAGGCGGCCATCGACGATCCGGAGCACTATGATCTGGACGGATATGGTCCGACGCTCCTGGAAAATCTGGCTCGTGTCCGGGGCAGAATCGACAAGCTGCTGAACACCTTCGAGGAAGGAAGGATCATCCGGAGCGGTATTCGCACTGTTATTTTGGGCAAGCCAAATGCCGGGAAATCTTCACTCCTCAACTATCTCCTCGGTGAGGAGCGGGCCATCGTGACCGATATCGCCGGGACGACCCGGGACTCCCTGGAGGAGCATATCCGGATCGGAGGTCTCGAACTGGTGCTGACGGACACGGCCGGTATCCGGGAGACCGGGGATATCATCGAGAAGATGGGCGTTGACCGGGCTCTTTCACTGGCCTCTGAGGCCGACCTGATTCTGGTCGTTCTGGATTCATCGAGGGCTTTCGACGAGGATGATGAGAAAATCTTCTCCTTTATCGAGGGAAAAAAGGCCGTGGTCCTGCTCAACAAGTCGGACCTGACGCCTGTCATAGGGCAGGCGGACATCCGCGAGCGCACTTCCGCCCCGTGCCTTGTCATCTCTGCCAAGGAAGAGACAGGCGCCGAGGAGCTGGGAAATCTGCTCAGGTCTCTCTTCCTGGGCGGCCGAATCGGGATGAATGAAGAGACCATGATCACCAACGTCCGCCACAAGGAGGCGCTGACGGAGGCCGGCAAGAGTCTGGACCTGGCCCGCGGGAGTATCGAGGCGGGCATGCCGGAGGATTTCATTTCCATCGACCTTATGGATGCCTATGCCTGGCTCGGGAAAATCACGGGCGAAGAGGTGGACGACGATCTGGCGGACA
>ODAJ012070618.1_pt1 | contig 15344 bp, 11 predicted proteins | sample 1539241 | NCBI WGS metagenome assembly ODAJ01 (sample SAMN02144231, study PRJEB22623) | gut metagenome | biome: sheep rumen | host: Ovis aries | place: New Zealand
GTCGATACCCCTTGGGAAGCGTCCCTGGCGGCCCTCGAAAGTTCCCTCCGGAGTCGCGGCGTCTATCTCTTCCTCGGGGATTTCCTTTTCCTGTGGCTTGCCATGGCCATGGCCCTTCGGAAGCGTGGCATAGGATTTTCCGCTGCGGCGGCGACATCGGCCTATGTCCTGTGTCAATTCTCTTTCTTCATGCTGTTCAACCTGCTGCTGACCTGGGGAAAGAATGGTAAGATCGGCTTCTTCCTGATGGCCGCCCTCCTGATCATAGACTACCGCCAACTATTCGGGGAAACCTGGAAAGGCAGTTTCCGCCTCGCCGTCCGCACCGGTCTCATGTACCTCCTGGTCTGGACCCTGCTGATCCTCCTTCTCCTCCCAGTCGTGTACTTGCTGGTTCAAGTGATATAGGAGAGTCGTTTCGTTTATTACAGATTTGGAAAACTGCAGCAAATACGCTACATTTGCAGCAGTTATGAATCATCGGAGGCGACAGCCCTGCCTCCATCGGCGATATCAGGGGGAGCAAGGGTGATATCGGATGGTTCTTTAGAATAAGCCGTGAGAACCCAGTTTCTGGTCTCCGGCTTTTTTCCGTTAATCCGGTAGCTCTTTCTGATGACGGCGATATATCCCCTGGATTTCAAGACAGCTTTATCTCCACTCTCGAAAACGAGCTCTCCTTTTTGAATTGTTTCTGACAAAGTCTCGATCATTATGTTGACGGTAGGAAAATCCTTTTCGTTGATGTGCTTCAGCAGGATATGGCAAACGCCGCAGTTTTCGTCCCCCCATGGAAGGTCGATGTCCCCTATGTCGTCTCGGAAAAACACACTGTATAGATTACCTTTCTGATGATCGATCAGATACCAAAAAGCATCATGCGGCCTTCCCTTGAATGAATGACAGATATCATACGTCATCTGCTCGTGGATTTCCGGCTCGGAGGTGTAGCCGATCAGCAGTTCAAAAGGAACATTCAGTATGATTGATGCCCGGTAGATGGTATCCAGGTTTTTGGTCTTGAACAAGGCTTTAACGTTTTGCTTGTGTATTCCCATCCGGCGGGCAAATTCTGCTTTGCTGATGCCGATGTCGCGGAGCAGTCTTTCTCCGTTTTCTTCAAAATAGATTCTGCTCATTGTCTTTTTTACAGGTCCAGGATTTCTACGGATACAAGGTTTGCCAATGGATCGTCTCCGAGTAGTTTTTTCAGAGGATTCGTCATGAGATACAGTTCGCCGGATAACTCCGTTTCAAAAGTGTTTTCAGAGCAATAGATCTGCATGCCTCCGGCCGTAATTGGCAGTCTGCCATGGAATCCGTCCGGCTTTGCATCTACAGGCAGCCATTGGCGGCATTGCCTCCATTGGAAGAATGGATATATCAGATTAACATCGTAGATACATTGCATACCTGTCTCAACCCATTGTTTAACGGTCAGGTCTTTCAGCTCCTCTTCCAATTCATTTTCCTTGAATAGGTTCGGCTTGATGTCCATCAGCGAGTATATCTTCTTTCGTAATACTGTGAGTGCTTTTGCGGGTAAATCACCTCGCAATGAATAAGAAATGAAGCCGAGGTGGTCCTTTTTTTCGTAAAGGTTTGTCGGAAAAGCCTGGTCCAGTTGTTCCGAAACATACATTCGAGTAGTGTGGTCTGCATCGATGTGACCCATCATAAGTTTTGACTTTTCAATGGTCGCTTCCAGCCGCATAAAAACGAAGTAGGTGGATTTTCTCATTTTATAATGTTATGTGGCTGTTAACCAGTGATTTGTACTTATTTGTCCCGAGTGATTCCTTAAGCAGTCTTTCCAACTTACGATTGATTTCATGGATGGCGATGCCGTTGGTGGGATAGAATTTATAGGGTGAAAGATGGACTATGAAACTGTCGATGGTCAGCAGGGCGTTACGTCCGTTCATCATGGTACTGCATGGGAATGAGTCTTTTTGGAATGTTCTGTATTGCTTTTTCTCCGCGAGTTCGATCATACCATCCAGATTGGCTTGACAAATTCTGGCCCGTAAATCATGTTCGTCCTTCGAACTACGCTGGGGCTCCTCTCCAATCACTCCGCAAATTGTGTGAATGAGAGTGCGTAGTTCAGATATCTCGACTGCGGGTGTTTCAGGATGCAGGCGGATTAGGCCTTGCTCCTCAAATAGGGAATAGTCAAATAGATCTTTCGGAAATACAGGATAAAACGCGTCTCGGGTCCAAGATTCGTTGTTCATGACTCGGACCTGATACATAATTCCTATGCAGATATATCTTGACATATCGCAAAGGTAATATGTAAATATTACTTTTCAAAGATTAATACACCATATCAGTGCAGGTTGCAGTCCATGAATCCGAGCATGCAGGCAATGAATGATCTATTTATTCACCATCGTTCCCGAAGAAACTACTGCTTCTTTAGAGTAAGGGACTTTTTTCATTGGACGGGACGCACTGGGCGGGCTCCATGTCGGGTTTCAACTGGCTCCGCCGTGTCGGGAGGACGCTTGACGGCTAACTCCTCCCTTTTAGTCCCGCCTAAGGGCGGGCCTAACGGTCGTCAAACACACGCCGTCATCCCTGACGGGACCGCGCCCTCCCTCCGGCTCGCCGTAACTGAAACCCGGATATCCGCCCGTCCCAGTGCGTCCCGCCTGGATGAAAGAGGCTTCGCGGGCAAGGTCTGAAAGCGTTTTGGGCAAAGTCTGTTTTTGTGCCGCAGACCTTGCCCATCGTTTTGCCGCTGGAGGCACTTCTAGGCCTGATTGGTTGGGCAAGGATTGCGGGCGGGAGACAAACCTTGCCCAAAAAACTCGGGAAACACATTGTTTCCCGCCGGAAAAGTTGCTATCTTTGGAACAAATACAAGTACAAGAGCGTTATGCCTTTCCTGTCCGAGGAAATCTGGTAAATTTTAAAAGGACAATCAGGAAAGCATAACGTCTCACGCGGTATCGCGTGGGACTGTTATGCCATTTCCATTGTCCGGCTTACCAGAGCCTCCTCGGTGGGATGCATACAGTCCCACGTTTGTTATGAGTGTGAAGTTCTCTTTTTCTGGACATGAGTCATTCTTCTGCCGTTCCTTATGGCTGAAGAAAGGATATGATGCGTTGGTTGGTGGAGTGGATTTCAATGCGCCCGATGCCGTCGTTGCACTTGGAGTGGGTAAGAACATGGTTTCTTCTATCCGTTATTGGATGAAGTCCTTTGGGTTAGCGGTCGATAATAAAGTGACGCCCATAGCGTCATATATCTTTTCCGATGAAGATGGAGTGGATCCTTATATTGAGGATAATGGGACCTTGTGGCTTCTTCATTATCAGATTGTTACTAAACGGTTAGCCAGTCTATACCATCTTGCTTTCCTTGAACTTTGCCGTGAACGGAAAGAATTCGATAAGGATCAGTTTTTAGCGTTTGTCCAAAGAAAATGCGCTTTGCCAGGACAGAAGACGCCGTTTAGTGAGAATACTGTAAGAAAAGATATATCTGTCTTCATCAGGAATTACGTTGCTCCTTCTGACACGAAGAGCCCGGAAGATTTCTCCGCTTTGCTGATTGACTTAGGTCTTATATCTTCGTTAAAAAGCGAACGGAATACACGCAATCAACTGGTAGAAAGATTTGTTTTCAATGAAACACCATTTGAAGGATTGGATCCGGATTTGCTGCTATATGCCCTGCTGGATTATAAAGGGACAGAGAATACACTCTCGTTTGATAAAATGCAGGAATTAGCACTAGTGTTCGGCTATTCAATACCTCAGTTCATTGAAAAGATCAAACAAGTAGTATCACTCTATCCTGACTATGTGACATACACGGATAACAGCGGTGTCAGGAACATTCAGTTCTTGACAGAGTTGGATAAAGAATCCGTACTAGATCACTATTACCATTCATGAGTTTTATCGCGTCTGTAAATATTGAGGCTGGAGTTTCTCCAGATTACCATTATATCGTCACGTCCAATGCTCGCCGTGTTGCAGGCGAAATTGCATCCAATGTCCAATCGGGAATCCATTCATTCTCAATCATTGGAACATACGGAACAGGAAAGTCGAGTTTTATAATAGCCCTTGAGGAAGATTTGACTTCCGGAAAGAAAAGGCTGATAAATGGTCCCAAAGTTTTATTTGGCTGTGAGTCGTTTGACATCATAAATGTCGTCGGAGAGTATGCTTCAATGCAGGCTTTGTTGGCCCGTAAACTTGATTGTCCCGATGGGCGTAACGTCTTGGACGATCTCAAAGCCCGCTGTCGTGCTTCGGAAACGAAAGGTCGTGCTCTTCTACTGTTCGTAGATGAGTTCGGAAAGATTCTCGAGCACGCTGCGAAAAACAATCCTGAAGAGGAACTGTATTTCTTGCAGACGCTGGCCGAGCTTATCAATGATCATAGAAGGAAGGCTATTCTGGTAACGACATTGCATCAGAGCTTCGGCGCATATGCACATGGTTTGTCCGAATCCCAGCGCCAGGAATGGAATAAGGTGAAAGGGCGATACAAAGACATCGTTTTTTCTGAACCGGTTGAGCAGTACCTGGTGATTGCTTCCGAACAGATGGATGGACATTCCGTGATGAAGGTCGGCACTGATGCATTCCGGACGTTGTATGAATTGGCGAAACGCTGTCGTTTTATCAATGATGGATTCAAGTATGAGACAGCATTACGTCTAGCCCCATTGGATCCTATCGCTGCCCAAAGTTTGACGTTGGCCATTCAACGTTATGGACAAAATGAAAGATCGTTGTTCTCTTTCCTGAATTCGGTTGGGCGTTATTCGTTATCCGATTTCTCAGGAAGTGGGACTTATAATCTAGCCTCAGTCTACGATTATCTTGCCTATCATTTTTACTCGTCTATTGCGGAAGTGAATCTTGACTCGGCGGGATGGTCAGCCATTAAGGTCGCGATAGGACGGGTTGAAAGCGGTGTGTTGGAAGAAACCATGATAGAGGACGCACTCAAGGTAACCAAGGCGATTGGAATCATGAATATCCTATCCAATCCCGACGTTACGTTATCTAGAAGCGATCTCTCTGATTATGCGAAGATTGCCCTGAATATCGAGACTCCCGAAGAAGTGTTAAGGAGACTTGAGTCGTTGAAAATCATTCGTTTTGCATCATATAAAAACCGTTACATCCTATTCGAAGGAACAGACATCGATATAGAAGGAGAAATGCTGAAGGCATCTGCCATTGTGCCTACACCTATTCCTTCTGTTGATGAACTCCAGGCTTATATCCGTCCCCGTATCGCGACGGCATCTGCTTCCTATTTCAAAAAAGGGACGCCCCGCTATTTTGAGTTTGTCCTGACTAATGAGTTGGAGGATCGGGTCCCTGAGGGTGATATTGATGGCTTTTGTGAATTGGTTTTCCCTCTTGAAGCATCCGTAATCAATTCTGTTCAATCCTATTCGGCAACTAATCCTCATGCAGTTGTGTATGCGGTATTCCGTAATATGGATGAAATTATCCGTCATCTTCATGAGATCAAAAAACTCCAGTATCTCTTGGAGAATGTAACTCCAGATGATGCAGTTGCTTCAAAGGAAATAACGAATATTCAGGAATTTGAGAAGGAGAAATTAAATGCGGCGTTAAATGACAGTTTATTCAGTGGGGATGGAAAGGTGCAGTGGTATGCATTGGGTGAAGAATGCCTGATCTACGACAGGCGGGATTTTAATCGATTGTTATCCCAGGTCTGCGACTATTTTTACCCGGATACTCCTCTGATGAAAAATGAACTATTCAATCGTCAGAAATTGAGTTCGGCGATATCTACGGCTAAATCGAATCTTTTGGAAGCGGTGATGTCGCGTAGTGACTTGCCGGATTTAGGATTTGACCCGGCCAGTTTCCCGCCCGAAAAAACGATTTACCTGTCTCTTTTGAAGTTGACGGAAATGCATTGTGAAGATGCTGATGGTTCATATCATTTGGATGCTCCAAAGGAAAGGACAATGCGTGTCTTTTGGGATGCTTGTTCTGCATTCGTAGCAGGAACGTCCGAGCGGCCAAGAACGGTAACCGATTTGTTTAAGACCTTGAAAGCACGCCCGTTCAAGATGAAACAGGGTTTCCTGGATGTCTGGGTTCCGATTTATCTTTTTGTCTGTCAACAGGATTTTGCCTTATATTCTTCAAATGGCGCCTATGTAAATGCTTTGAACAGAGAGGTTTTCGATTTGATGCAGAAGAACCCTTCTGAGTATACGATTAAGGCATTCCAAGTCAGCAGTGTCAAAATGGAGTTCTTTAGGAAATACCGTCAATTCCTGAAGAAAGATCAAGGTGTAGAATTGACCAGGGATTCTTTCGTTGAGGTTTATCGTCCTTTTATCCAATTCTACCGGCGTTTGAATGAGTACGCGAAAACGACCAGGAAATTCAGTAATCCCACGACTTTGCGTTTCCGGGAAGTGCTTTCTAAGGCGACCGACCCTGAAAAAGCTTTCTTCGAAGATCTGCCGGCAGCTTTGGGCTATAAGGGTATTAATGATGATGAGTTTATCCAAGATTATATCGACAAGATATATTCAGCAATCAGAGAACTCAACGCATGCTATAACGAATTGCTGGGGCGTATTGAGTCCAGCATGGTCGATCAGTTAGGATTGCCGGACGGATATGACGCCTATAAGCAAGTGTTGGAACAGAGGTATAGTTCCATTAAACGGCATCTGTTGCCCCAAAAAGCGCGTACTTTCTTGGAACGAGTCCTGGCACCATCTTCGGGACGGGACGAATTTATCGAGAAATTGGCGGCGTCCGTAATGGACAGGCGTCTGGAGCAATTAAAGGATAAAGATGAAGAGTCTTTGATTGACAACATCGTATACATGTTTCATTTACTGGACCGTTATACGGCCATCTCTTCGGAGGACAGGGGTGAAGCAGGAGATGAATTGTTCAGTTTTGGTTTGACTACCAATACCGGGATTGAAGAATCGGACAAGACTTTCCGGCTTCCCCAATCCCAGAGAACTGCTGCCGAGGATGTCGAGAAGAAGGTTCGGGAACTGTTGTCCGGTGACAGCAATTTGGATGTTTGCGTTCTGTTGAGGGTATTGGCTGACAAGATGAAGAATTAGACAATGGTACGGCATATACTGGGCATTTCAGGCGGTAAGGATAGTGCCGCACTGGCTATCTACATGAAGAATAAGTATCCGTCTCTGAGCATTGAGTATTACAACTCGGACACGGGGTGCGAGCTTACTGAAACCGAACTTCTGATTACTCGATTGCAAGCCTATCTGGGCGGCATCAAGATTCTTCGTGCAGCGGAGGGAACTACTGAACCGACGCCTTTCCATCATTTCCTGAAAGCGGCCGGTAATTTCCTGCCCTCCCCCCAGGCCCGCTGGTGTACTCAGAAGATGAAATTGGCGGAGATGGAAAAATTTGTCGGTGATACTCCAGCCATCTCTTATGTCGGTATCCGTGGTGATGAAGATAGGGAAGGGTATGTCTCCACCAAACCGAACATCCAGGCAATCTTTCCTTTCCGGAAGAATATCTGGAGTTTGGATGTTATCAATAAGGTACTGCATAACGACAATATCGATTTCTTGGCTGAAGCTTATGAACGGGAGTGCCCCGATGATATTCTTCAAGAAGCGCTCGAAATCATTCGGAAGCCTCTCGGCAAGGGATTTTTCTATTCAAAGAAGTTGAATGGTCTCCTGGATCTTGATGTCAAGACTTTCAATCGTTGTGTTTTCTCCTTTTTGAAAACGACGGATTATCCCGTAGGTCAACTGGATGAGTTCCCTTTGGTGGACAATGACGAGATTATCGTAAAAGATGACGTTTTCAGGATTCTTGAGGATAGTGGTGTAGGAGTTCCTGCCTATTATTATCCAGTTCCTTTTGAGGTTGACGGAAAACGTGGGACCTATAATCGTAGCCGTTCCGGTTGCTATTTCTGTTTCTTCCAGCAAAAGATCGAATGGGTCTGGCTTTATGAACAGCACCCCGACCTTTATGCAAAGGCCATGGAATTTGAAAAAGACGGTTACACCTGGAACCAGGGAGAAAGCCTGGCAGAGCTTTGCCGCCCGGAACGTATCCGACAGATTAAACTCGACGCTATCAAGAAACAGGAAGCCAAACGGGCCTCAGGCAGTTGCCGCTTGGTCGATAACCTGGATGACGATGATGATGCGTTCTGCGCGAATTGTTTTATTTGAGTATCCTATGCTGAGGAATGACATTCAATGGCCTAGGCGTCGCAGATTCAAGACCGGTACTGAGTGGGAACCGGTAGGGTTCTTTTCGGACTGCCTGTGCAACTCCACGACGTTTGATCTAATGCTTGGTTTTTTTTCGTCGTCTGCAATATCTGTCCTAGCCGACGGCTTCGCGGCTTTCCTATACAATGGTGGAAGGATGAGGCTAATCATCAACGATGTCTTGACCGGGGCGGATAAGTATGCTATTCGTGTCGCTGGCGACGGCTCTGTCTTGCCGTTCTTCGACCTTACGAATCTTGAATCCATGGCGGCAACCCTTTCTGAGCGGGGAAAGCATTTTTTTGAGTGTCTTTCTTGGCTCATTCGCAATGATCGTATCGAACTGCGCATAATAGCTCCGCTTGAAGGCGAAGGAATAGCGCATACGAAATGTGGAATCTTTTGTGATGGCGTTTCGAAAGTTGGATTTGATGGCTCGGTGAATTTCTCCCTAACTGCATTCCTGCAGAACAAGGAGAGCTTGACATCTATTTGTAGTTGGGATAATGAGTTGGAGCGGGAAAAGATTCTCGATATAGAAGAAGAGTTTGAGAAGACGTTCTCTGGCAAAGACAATACTGTCCGTTATCTTGATGCCGATAATGTGCGGACAAAGCTCCCTGCTACCTTTAGAGAACGGGATTTAGTTCAACTTCTTGACGATGAGTATGAAATCATGCGGAGGGAAGATGAGAACGACGCCGGCAGGAGGCTTAGGAAGGTCAACGATTCCCTTCGAAGAGCAAAAGAATACGTTTCAAATGCTTCGGCCCAGTTGAAGACTGTTGATAATGATGAGGTTATTGTAGAGAATGATACCGGTGAGCCACGATTCCCTTACCGTGAAGGTCCCAGGGATTACCAAGTCCTTGCCTTTCAACGTTGGAAGGACAACGGCCAGAAAGGTCTTTTTAATATGGCTACAGGTACCGGCAAGACGCTGACTGCACTGAACTGTTTATTGAATGTTTATCTTAAGTGTGGTTATTATAAGGCGGTTATTCTTGTCCCTACCCTGACACTTGTTGAACAGTGGGAGAAGGAATGCATGAATTTCCGCTTTGATAAAGTGGTTCGTATTTGCTCTAGGAATAGTGGCTGGGAAGGCGAAATAGCCCGACTCGCAATGTCGGAAAGATTTGAACGAAAGGAGAAAAGAATCAGCTATGTCGTAATATGTACGTATGCTTCCTTTGGAAAGGACAGGGTTTTCAATGCAATATCCGGACTTTCTGCTTCAAGGACGATGCTCATAGCCGACGAAGCTCATAACATGGGCTCTCCGACATTGATGAAACGCCTTCCTTCAATTCCATTTTCGAGACGCATCGGTTTAAGCGCAACTCCAGAGCGTCAGTTCGACGATGAAGGGAATGAGGCAATACGAACTTTTTTCTTTGCGAAGAATGAGTATACGTTCGAGTATACTATGGAAAAGGCAATTGGCAAAGCCCTTTGTCAGTATGAGTATTTCCCGCATGTGGTTCGCTTGACTGATGACGAGATGCTGAAGTATCGTACAATTTCCGAGCAATTGATGAAGTTTTTCAACAGTTCTACCGCATCGTTCCCAGACGGGGATGAGACGGTAAAAAAGCTTCTTTTGAAGCGGAAGAATATCATCCATAAGGCGGCGAACAAATTACCTGTATTTCAAGAGATTATCCGCGAGAGACTCCGCGAAAAGGGAAATCTCAAGTATACGCTTGTTTATGCACCGGAGGGGTCAATCCCTGATTCCTGGGACGCTGACTGCTTTGATGAAAAGGATTTTATGTCGGATGATGTTGATACAGGAAATATCATCACTGCTTACACAGCAGCTATCCGTAATGCGGACCCGAGGGTGACTGTCAGGATGTTCACTAGTGAATCATCTGAAAGGGATTCGATGCTTCGTGATTTCGCCTCCGGCAATCTTCAGGTTTTGACGAGCATGAAGTGTCTTGATGAGGGAGTGGATGTGCCTCGTAGTGAATTAGCTATCTTCTGTGCAAGTACGGGAAATCCCCGTCAGTTCATTCAACGTCGGGGACGTATCCTTCGAAAACATCGCGACAAAAAATATGCAATAATACATGATCTTGTTGCTGTCCCGGAAATAATTGAGGGTGATACTTGTTACAAGATGGAGCGCAGTTTGCTGGCCGGTGAACTGAGAAGGGTACGTAATTTTGCACTCCTTTCACTGAATGCTGCAGCAGCGGTGGAGGAACTCGATGGTGTCCTTGATTATTATAATCTTTCAATGTTCGAATGATATGGTAATGAAAAAGAAGGTTGCAGACAAGATGCTCCAGGCAGTTCTGGGAGACCTTGATTTACAAAAATTTGGCGGCTATGACCTCGAAGAAGTGGATGGTATATCCATAGACGATGCCGTTGTTTCTGACAATGCTGTAATTCATGCCGTTGGCGTGATCATCGAACGCATAGATGACGGGGCCAACCAGCGCGAAGTGTATAACGAGGTGAATGAATACCTAAAGAACAATATTTGATATGCTTATCAAGAGTGTAACCATACGCAATTATCTTTGTTATTATGAAGACAACCATTTCGAGTTTTCTGATGGGTTGACGTTGTTCATCGGTGATAACGGAGATGGCAAGACCACCTTGTTCGATGCCGTGAAGTGGCTTCTTTCTTCGGCTGCTAGGAGACCCGTTTTGGACATTATCTCTGCTATGAAAAGGGCGGAACTGGCTTTAGGAGAGTCCGATGTGCTATCCGTTTCGATGGAGTTTGAGCATGGCGGAGAAAAGAGTATTGTTAAATCGTTCCGTTTTACTAGAACCGGACCTGGTCTTGATGATTTTAGTTTTTCCAACTTTTCATATACCGGGCACGAAGTACGGGGAGTCGAACGTATCCCGGTAAATGGTGAAGACCTCATCAATCGGTGTTACGATGCTTTCATGCAACGCTTCAGCATGTTCCAGGGAGAGTCCCAGCTTGATGTCTTAAACGATAAGGCGTCATTCAAGAAACTTATTGAGGAGTTTTCGAATCTGAAAGAATATGAAAAGTTCACTACGTTTGTTGAGGACTTTGATTCCAGGTCTTTCCGTGTACTTCGCCAGGAACGGGAAAAGGACAATAAGACGTCGGCCGAGGCGAAGCGTATCGATGGCGAGATTAAGAATGCCGAAGAACGGATAGGGGAACTTAGAGAAGAAGTGAGGCTTCAGAAAGCGAATTGTGCTACATATAAAAAGAAGCTGGATGGCATGGAAAAGAATCATGGTTCAAGCCAGCAGCTCAAGGATGTTAACGATAGAATCGATACCCTGCAGAAGAAACATGCCCTATTACGAAGCAAGCGCTACGAACTGAACCTGAACACGAGCCTCCTTGATCGTATGTGGATATTGTGTGCTTTCCCCGCTGTCTTGTCTGAGTTCCAGCAGAAGTGTTCCCTTCTTAGCTCGCAAGAAAGAAGAATTGAAAATGAGTGGGTCGAGAAGAAAACTGCGGAACGTGTAAAGAAAGAAACGCTAGACGAGATAGCCGCGAAAGTCCATAAGGGCGAACTCCGTTGGGATATTCCTGATAAGCAGACTATGGAGCAAATGATTGCTGCTCAGAAATGTTGGGTTTGTGGGCACGAAGCTCCCGTCGGCTCTCCAGAGTACGAGTATATGGTCGCTCGCCTCAATGAATATAATAAGAGAACTGCCCCGGAGAAGCCTCTAGAAGAAGTGGAATCTTGTTTCAAAGGAACCTACGTAGAAGATCTTCATACGATGTCCCTACGAATGGACGGGATGGAAACGCGACTGATCGCTGGAAAAGCAAGGGAAATTCGGGAAAGAGTTGAGCTGGAGGTTCGCTTGGATGCAGACATCAAAAAGATTGAAGAAGAGCTTGAAAAACTCAGAGCAGAACGGTCACGTATCGTTATACATTCAGATGGCGAGACGGAGGATTCCCTTGAGAAGATTTTCAATGACTATATGGGTTTCAGTAAACTCTATAAGGATGCGGATCAGAAGCTTCGTGATGCTGAAGCGGCACTCGTGCGAGAGAAAAATGTACTCAGTGATTTGAGAACCCAGATGAGCGCCTTGCCCGGTACGGGAATGGTGGATGTTTATAATCGTGTCAATCAGTGTTTCAATAAAATACTTGGGGCTTTCAAGGGTGCGCGCGAAGAAAACTTGACACAGTTCCTCCAGGCGTTGGAAGAAGTGGCAAACATCTATCTCGGTCGACTCAATATCGAAGATTTTCACGGTATCGTACGGCTTCGCCGATCTATTGACGCTGAGGGTGAGGTTGTCGCTACTATTGAGCTACAGAGCGAAGATGGTTCTATCATTCATCACCCCTCTGGATCACAAGAGACGACGATGTATATGTCGGTCCTTTTCGCAATATCTGAGCTAACTTCCAAGGAAAAGAAGGAGAACTATCCATTGATTTTTGATGCTCCAACATCTACTTTTGACAAGTTTAAGACAGGCTCGTTCTATAATGTTGTCGATTCGTTGGATAAACAGTGCATCGTGACAACAAAGGATTTTGTTGGCAGTGATGGCGATCTGGATGATAATGCTCTTGAGCAACTTACCTGTCGGGTTTACCGAATTAAAAAAACCGATGGCTTTATCAAAGGTCGGATTGATACAGTAAAAACGATGGTGACCCTCATAAAACGATAGGAATATGGAAAAAGAAACTTTATTCCAGTTATGGATGAAGCGCAATCCTTATTGGGAAAAGCGCTATCAGGATACGCTCATCAATCCTTATAGCGATTATGGGCGTGGTGAGACGCAATACAAGGAAGATCGCGGTAAGATCTTTGGTGGTGGATACGAAATATTCATCATTGCTTTTTTTCTCGGTTTGTATTCAAATCAAAAGAGGCCGTTGACAACTGATCCGTCTAAGAAAAAGGTTTTCGGTTTTCCAATTCAGTCATGGGGGAATCTTGAAAGTCGGAATAAAAGAACTGCATATGGGGAGGAGTTACGCAAATATATTTTTGCTGCTCTAGTTGCTCGGACGGATTTTGACTTCATTGCAGTCGATAAAGGTGAACTACCTCCTAAAGATGCAGTCGATGCATTGGTGAAGACGATGGAGGAGTATGCAAACGCCGGGTTCCGCCAAATGTCTGAAATAGTGGAGGATAATCCAAACTATCTGTATAAGGAGGGCGCTTTCCTGGATTTATTCGTTCCGTTCATTACCGTGCCGGACTCTGATGAGGTTGACGGACCAGAGTCGCTTGATTAGAGAATAACGTAGACGCTTTAGTTGATTTTCATATTGTTTTCGTATCTTTGAGCATCCAACCGCTCAAAGATGCACCTTCCTTATACGCCTGTCGTTGACGTCGCCCGGTTGTCGAGGGTTTACGGACATACGGTGGCAACATATAAGTTTTACTGGTTCGTGTCGATTATCAATTTGGTCTGCACGAATCCAGGAAGGCAGACGTTTTCGTTCAATGAGATCGTTGCAGGAATGATCGCAGAGGCTTGGTATCCAATCCATTATTTCCGCTTATCTTTCGGTAAGAGCGATTCATTGGAACTGGCGATTCTGAAGATCCAGGAACTTTTGGGGATTCCCGTTGATGCAGAAAAACGTGATGTAGTTGCCTCTATATTGGAGAATGCCGGTAGGCCAGAAATCCGTCGGTGCATGAATGTGTTTACACTCAATGTTCCGTATTGGTTTTTGTCACCGTGGATTCCAGGGATAAAGAAGCAGCAGCAGATGGAACAGTTGTCGAGGAAAGGCGTTAACAATTGTCCGTATGCCATCTCCGGCAAGGATATTTTCATCCATGGTCCATGGAGGGATTATATTGCAGGCAATGCGCTAATTCTCAAGGATTTTACGTTTTGGAGTCTCGCGGAGTTCGTGCAGAAACGCAATCCAAACGTCCCGGATATTCCGTCTAAATTAGTAAAACCTATCCGGCGAGGAAGCCTTTCTCGTCAACACCGCTTTTGGGATAAGTACATCGAACATTTTGGCTCAGTCCAGTGCATTTATACGAATGTTTCCATGGATAAGGCTCAATATGACTTGGATCACTTCATCCCTTGGAGTTTCGTTGTCCACGACCAGCTGTGGAATCTTTTGCCGGCGAATCCATCGATCAATTCCTCCAAGAGCGACAATATTCCGCCCCTCGACTGTTTTCTGGAGCCAATGGCCGTGTTGCAGCACGAGGCACTTCGCGTGAATTATGAGTCTAACCCTTCGGATAAAAACCTGGAAGACTACTTGGTGTTTCGTTGCTCGGTCCGAGAACTGGTCGATCTTCCCGCCGATCGTTTCCTTTCCCTTTTCAAAGACGCTTTCGCTCCCATGGCGCAGACCGCTACTAATATGGGCTTTGCTCCGTGGGCCAATCTTCCTGTCCATGTCCGCTGATTGCATATTCTGCCAATCTGAATTGAATTGAATCGGGAAATCCTGGCCTCAACGCCGATGTCCTTGGTTTTCTTCGATGGAGTCCGGGGTGTTATTCCTGCTAGGCAGAAGTATTGATTATAAAGCGAGCAACCAATCGAAATGCTTTTCAACCATGCCTACGCAGCTCTCTTTCATCAGGCGGGGCGGGCTGGAGCGGGCGGATATCCGGCTTTCAGCGGCTGGGGAGCCGGAGGGAGGACGCGGAAAAGCCGTCATCAGACGGCAGAGCGGAGGCCGTTGTCCGAGGGCTTGTCCCGAGGACTTATAGGCCGGGAGCGCCGGGGGCATTAGGGGGCAGCGCCCCCTCAAAAGGGGAGTTAGCAGTCAAGCGTCCTCCCGACACGGCGACACCGCTGAAAGCTGACATGGAGCCCGCCCAGTCCGTCCCGACGATGAAAGGGGCTCAGAGGTGATTCTATCGTCCCAAAACGATGAACGAAGGAATCAAAAACCGGCGAAAATGACGCTAACGTCCCGGTTTTTGGGACGTTAGAATCAGTGGAGGTGTTTGAGTGAGCGAGTAATTGTGCAGAATCGAGCCCGTTGCACAATAGTTGACAAAAATGGCCGATAATTGTGCGTGGACGGCCGTTTTGCACAATTACCCGAGACGTCAGCCGAAACGAAAAAGGACGCCGCCCGGAGGGG
>ODAJ011796207.1_pt1 | contig 15337 bp, 35 predicted proteins | sample 1539241 | NCBI WGS metagenome assembly ODAJ01 (sample SAMN02144231, study PRJEB22623) | gut metagenome | biome: sheep rumen | host: Ovis aries | place: New Zealand
ATTTAATTTGACTTTTTTTAATATTTATCTTTAATTCGTCAGAAACTGGTTCTTCTATTTTTGGTACCGTTACTGGAGATCCAAATATCGATGATGTATCACAGGTCGTATAATATGAACTAGTATACCATGGATTACTACTAACACCTGTTGAAATCCATGAACTATTAATATCTTGCATAATTAATAAAATTAAATGATATTAATAAATCTATTTTAGAATCAACATCTTCTAGAATTGCCCAAACTTTAACCATAATATTCTTTAATTAAATTAACAACATTTGAAGAAACATATTCATCAATATCTTCTCCATTTTTAACTTTATTTCTAATTTCCGTAGAAGAAATAGAATTTTTAGGTCTATCTACAACTAAAAAATCATAATCTTGAATTATTGCTTCACCATTCATCCAATCTGGAATATCCTTTATAGTATCTTCTCCACATAAAACAAATATTTCATCATTACAATATTTATTTTTTAAAGCATGTAGAGTAGCATAACTATAATAAGGAGGAATAAGATTTTTTTCTATTAATGATAATTCTATATAATTTGGAATTCCTATAGAACAGTCCCAACTGTCGTCATTATTTGTTATTGAAAATATTCCATAAAGACTATTGAATATTATTCTAATTCTTTTATTAATATCAAGAACTTTTTCCTCTTTCCAAGGATTTTGCATGGTTGGAACAATAATTACTTTATCCATTTTAAAGTCAGTTAGAGCAGTTTTAATTACTTCTAAATGACCGTTATGAAATGGATTAAATGAACCAAGATATAATGCAATTTTCATCGTTTAATAGGAGTTAAAATAATCTCATTTTTGCAATCTGGACAAATTATATAATTATAATTTTCATTATCTAAATAAGTCATTCTATTTCCAGATTTAATATCTTCTTGTTCATATTGTAATTTAGCCTTACAATTAGGACAAGTAACTTTCCTTACTCCATGTTCTAATACTTTAATCATATCATAAAATAATTTTTAAGAGTTTCATAATCTCCATCAAGAAATTTCTTTCTAATTAAAGAATATTGTTTATTTAAACCCTCAATTCTTCCTTCAAGAAATTCTATTCTTTTATCTTTTTCATCACATATTTCTTTCAAAGCATGTAACAATTCATTAAAAGTACTCACTTATAAAATAGTTTTTAAAAGTTACTATGATGCCAATATTGTTAAATGTTTTAAAACTTCTTCTAAAGGAAACCTAGTGCTATCTATAATATCACCATCTAAATGGGATAAATTTAAAATAAGTTCTCCTCGGTCGTCCATTTCAAATTCCAAACAAAGATTCTTTTTTAAGTAATCTTTTATTTCTTGTTCTTTCATTTTTTAAACCCTCCAAATAATTCTTCAAATCCTGGAGGTAAATCAGGTTTTTTAGATTCTTTTTCCTGAATCTGTCTATTTAATTCAGCCATTATACGCTGAAATTCTTCATATCCTGTCATAATTTTCTAAAGAATTAATTAAATTATAAGCTTTTTGTAACTTAGATTTATTTCTTTCGCATATTTCATTACATTGATTTATTCTATTTTCAGCATTATATGCCATATTAGAATGGGAAAATAAACAACTTCTATACGCATCAGAATTTATTTCAGAAGAAATCCAATTTAACACTTCTTTTTTAGTTAAAGGAGTTTTCTTGCTATTAATCAATTCTTTTATTTCATTTAAAAGAAGTTCATCAGATATTTGTCTCATAAATTTGTTTTAAATTATTATATAATTCTTGAAAATTTAAATCATTTTCCCATTCGTCTTTAAAATTGTCAAAATTATTATTTAAATATTGCAGAATACCATATTCAAAGTTTTCCCTATCATCCATAAGATAGTTCCACATATTTTCTATGTCAGACTGTTCAAAATCTATTGCACAAGACTTACAACCTTCTGTTAAACTTACTGAAATATTCATAACCCTAATTCTTCTTTAGTTGGTTTAATAGGTAGTTCTTTTCTCTTATAAGCAGTATTTTGATGAAGCATCATTACTTTATCAACTCCTTGTTCATTATAAGAATCAATAAGTCGAATATATTCTGGATGTGGTCCTTTAAAAATCTGTTTATTTTCTGCCCATTGTTCAAAAAACTTATCATTATAATACATAGTTTTCAGAACATCATCAACTTGTTCATAATTATCTAATCCAAATTGTTCACAATCTGAATTAGAAATACCGTTACCATCTGTTGGAGTAAGTTTGATAGATTCATAAATAGCCTTCCATTTATCGTCAGATTCTATATTATTTAAAGCACATAAATGATAATATTTTTCTAAATATCCAGCTAATTCATATATTTCAGTCTTCCAAAGATAGTGCAATCCAAGATTAATATCCATCGGAGAATCTCCGTCTACAGTCCAGAAACCAAGATTCCATTCAGTAAAGTTATCATTATCAAGAACAACTCCTTTATGAATAGAAGCAAGATTACGAAGATAAATCATGCGAAGTCGTGCCTTAATATTACCTTTTTGTAGTGGATTAATATTTCCTTCTTCAAATATAAATTGGTCTAATAAGAATTTAAAAGATTCTTCGAGATCAACTGCTTTATAATCAGCACAAAATGCTTTTCCAACTAAATCAGCAGTTGTAACTTCGCTTTCTTTATTTGTTTCACAAGGAAGACTTCTACCAATTAAAGGAATATTAAGTTCTTTACATATTGGAGAAGCAATGACACAGCTAATTGTACTATCAATTCCTCCAGAAACTCCTATCACCAAACTTTGTAAATGGTTATCTTTAATATAATCGGATAACCATTTACGAGAGTTTTCTACAAATTTACTATAATCAATCATAATAGTTTACCTACAGTTAAACATTGATTATCAAACTTTTTATAGGCATCAAGATACCATCTTTTCTTATCTCCATCATATGTAAGTTCATAGTACATACCGTCTGGTAATGTAGTAGAAACTAAATACTTCCAATTTTGAAGAATTTTACATTTCCAAACAGTGTAAACTTCAAATTCTGGAATTTCATCTGTTTTATCTAAATGACTAATCACATAGTCTTTTACTAATTTAACAACGGTATTATCCATTTTCAATATCCTTTTTAATAATAGCTCTAAATAATCCAGTTTCTGGGTTTTCTATTACTCCGAAACAGTGGCTTAATGTTCCTGTAAGAGGAGATTTAAGAACTGGAGTATACTTTATTAAATCATCTATAATAACTCCGAAAGTTTCAAAATCTATGCCATAGGCATTAAATAATAAATCATCATAATCTTCTGGAGGAGAATCTAATTCAAACAAATCGTCCAAAAGTTCTTGAAGTTCAAATACATTAATCATATTCCTAATTGATATTTAGCTATTTCAAATTCTTTATTATCACCTAAATGTTTTCCTAAATCATCAGAAATCTTTATACATTTTCTCCATTCTTGATTTTTATTTATTCTACACTTAGACAATTTCATAACAATATTAGAAGGTTTAAACCCAGTGTCATTAGTGAGGTTTGTACCAATACCGGCACTGACCCGAATCCTTCCTTTAAAGTAAGTGGCAATATCAAGATACTTATTAAAATCAAGAGCATTGCTAAATACAATAGTTTTTGTCGTTGGATCAATACCCAATTCTTTATAACGGTTAATAACCATATTTCCGATTTTGTACTCATCTCCTGAATCTTGCCTAACACCATCAAATAATTTAGCAAATTTTAAAGACATATTCTTAAGACCTACACTAGAAGTATAAGTATCCATAAGAAATATACCAAGATTTCCATCATAAGTTCTGACCCAATCTCTCATTCCGAGATAATTGGCTTCTTGATAACCCCAAATAGCTCCATGAAACATAATCCATTCATGCGGGAAAGTTCCAATCGGAGTCATTTTGTATTTCATAGCTAGAAATACATTTGAAGTACCAACACAATTAACAGGACATTTTTCTTTTAATCTTTGAACAATTAAGTTATGAAGATTATAGCTAAATCTTCTTCTAGTTCCAAATTCTGAAAATTTTAATCCATATTCATTGGCTAAAATTATCTTAGAATCAAGTTTATCAAGTGCTTCTGATACATTAAGAGTATTTTGTTTATTTCTAAGCTCAGAAACAATTGCAAGAATCGGAATTTCATAAAGAGTTACTTTATAAAGATAATCCGTTACTTCAATATGTAGAACTTCTTCTTCGTCTGTCCATACTAAGATTTTATCTGCATCAAATCTAAATTGGGATAACCATTCCCAGTACATTTCTGGAATATAAGGAATATGTTTAATACACCAATGTTTTTCCCCAATAGTTAATCGAAGATTAGATAATTCTGCAAAACAAATTTTAAGTTGTTCAAGAAACGAAGCAGAAGTTTTTTCATTATTTCTATCAGTAAATGTAAAAGTTCCTTCTGCTTCAGGATATAACTTCATATAAGCATATGAAGTTGATAATTTATAAAGGTCTGTATCAATAATAGATTGCATTAATCCCATAATAATTCTATATAATGATGTAAAAATTTCCAAAAAAGAGCTTTAGCTTTATATTCTCTAATTATAGCTAATCCGTATTTATTCCAATACCTATTGTTATCTTGTAAATGTTGATAATAGAATTTTGGAATAAATCTTTTAGTATTTTTAGTATTAACATAAATTCCTTTAGATTTAATTTCAGATGATAATACTATATCAGTTTTATATCCAGCATTAAGAATAGCTATTGCTCTATCGCAAAGAGTTCCATACCAATCTTCATTTTCAACAATTTGATGTGTATGGAGATAGTTAGACATTCTTTTTAACTTAAATTCCATTAAATTTAAAAGAAATTCATAATCCCAATCAAAATCTTTTTTTAAAACATCGTGATATGAAAAAGTTTTTTCCCAACCTTTTAGTTCTTTTAAAGATTTACATTGGTTAATTCTATCGCAAAGTTGCTGTTTCTTTCTTTTGAGAACAGTATTTTTTGATAATTTTTTCATGATTAAATGCCCATTCATAATCATTAATTGCTGTTAAAGGAATCCATTTAACATTCATTACTTCATTGACTTCAGAAAACTTGTTGGTTAATTCAAAATCATCGATATATCCTTCTAATTCAGTTATGAATCTAAAAGTAATATTTTGTCTTTTGTCATCATATGGATTATCATTAATTTCAATTAATTTAAAGTTTTCTGGATGAATATTAACTCCAGTTTCTTCAACAACTTCTCTTGCAACAGCTTGTTTACAAGTTTCATCATAATCAAGATAGCCACAAGGTAAACACCATTTACCTATAAATTCAGGGTCTGGAGTTTCTGTTCCTCGTTGTTCCGCAAGAACATATTTTACTCCGTACATATCAGTGCCGATAACTATTCCAAGAACAGCAACAGAACGGGAAATCCAATATTCCCGTCCTGTTTTATCATGAATTATTGAAAAATTTTTCATACTGTTAAACCAATTGCTCGTTCATTATCCAGTCCTTCCGAAGGTTCAATAATAGCAATTTCAAAAGGTTCATCATCATATACTATAACTACTTCTGGGTTTTCTTCTCCAGAAATCTCTTTCCAATATTCTAACTCTCTAATTATTTCTGAATATTTCATTCTACTATATCTAAATTATTTTCTTCTATAAATTTATTAATGGTTTCACCGTTGTCTATAGATGCTACCCCAGGAATAAATATTTTTGGAATAATATCTACATCTAATAGATTTTTAACAGATTCTTTCACACAGTAATCACCTGCTATTCCACATACAACAAACTCATCATTTGCATCAGCAGAAGCATCGTCTAAATAATAGGTTGAACAGAATATATCTCCTTCAACAAATGCATCTTCAAACGCTCCATATTGTTCTAAGTCTGGATCTTGACCTTTTAAGACAAAATCACATGGAATATTAGTACTGTAAATATACTTTAGTAATTTAGGCTCAATGCAAGCACCAGGAGTGTGTTGAACACAATGTTGAGGCCATAGTCCTCCTAATCTTTTAAAGGAGCAATGATTAAACGGATGCCAATCGAGAGTCATTATAATTTTACTTATTGCCTCTCTTTGAGTAGAAATGTACTTTTTAATACTACTAACTGCATTTTTAGCACCTTTTACTGCCATTGTTCCAGTAATAAAATCGTTTTGGCAATCTACAATAATTAATGTAAACATGATAAAAATTTTAAGAACTAATTATACTTATATTATCAACAACCCACTTGTTATCTTGTGGATAATCTGATACTCCTAAAGGATATCCTTCTTGAATCTGAAAAGCCTCATATATATCTTCTTGATCGGCATTTTCTACATTAAGTTCAACATCTTTACTGATACATAAAGAAATTGTTGCATTAACTTTCATCGTGATAATTTATTTCAATGTTATCTCCACACATCCATTCACAAATATTAGTATTGAATCCTAAAGATTTAATGAATTCTTCATCAACATTAATGTTATCATTTATATCATAAATGTCAACTGTTGCAATACAATAATCTAATACTATAAGTTTTTTCATATTGCTTCAACGTTTTCGTTACATAATTCATTCCAAATTCCATGTTCACTTGCTTCCTTAGCCATTAGACCTGCTAATTCTACCATATTAGGATGTGGAGCACCAGTTGTTCCAAAGTATCTTAAATCAAAGAAATGTTGCCAGTCTGAAGCAAATGCTGTATGAATTATTTCTGTTGCAGTACATAAAGGTAGCACTTCTCTAGCGTGTTGAGGTTGCCATCCTTGTTTAATTAATTCTAAATATTGTTTCTCAGTATAAAAACATTGTGCTACAAATTGATCTTCAGTAGGACTACTTGTATCAATCCATCTCCAATCACCAAAATATTTATCCCATGTATAAGGATCTTCTTTTAAATTTAACCAACTAGGAATACAGAAAGTTACTTCGTTTCCAAACTTATCCTTACTATAGTTACAATACCTAGTCGACTGTTCAGCAATACTATTTACGCGATGGCGGTTAAGTTCACGCGTTACACCAATAGAAGTAGTTAATCTAAAAGTATATCTCTTTTCATGATATTTAGTTGGTTCACAAATATATTTTAAATCTTTATCCCAGTGATGCTCTTTAATAACACGAAGATTAGTAGTAATATATTTAAATCTATGTATTTTACTATACGGATTTAATAAATACTTAAAGAATTTAAATATGTGCCACCATTTAATTATTAAATAAATAGTACCATGTTCAAGCATTGCTGTATGCTTAGAATTAATCATTCTATCAACGAATGGCTTAGCACTATCTTCAGTTATTTTATCTGTAGATTTATAGCAAGTTCTCCCTGCTAACTCGATTTGCTTATAAACTCCTTCTAAATCAGGTTGTTGTAGAAGGAGTTCTGCTTTAGGTTTTACTAGTTTCATTATAAGGTTCTATTTCTAGGACAGTTCTATCTTCAGTGTCAACATAATCTTCTGAAAAATCTTTCATTTTAAAAGTATTCCAATTTATAACAATATCTTCAGCTTCATCACTAGAATCAGCTTCTACTATATATCCTTTATTCCAAACTTCTGTTTCAACAGTTTTCACTAGGTACTTCATAGTTTTCTTTAATATATTTTATAAGAGATTCTAAATCTTCTTTATCAAACTCTATGTAATCGGGATCTTTATCTAAATCTAACCAAAGATAATTTAAAATAGCACTTTCGATAGATTCAGTCTTTATATCATTAAATGATAATTCATTAAGTAAATCATAAGCATCTACTTCCCAAGCACCTTTTCCTTCTAAATGCCAAGCTGAATGTACTCTAAGAAAATACTCAAGATGCTCTCTATATTTAAATTTTAAATTAAATAGCATACAATAAAGTTGGATTATTTTTATGGACGTCTATATCTGAATATTTCTCTTTAAATTGTTGAAGATTAAAAGGAGTTGTTATTAGATGATAACCAGATTTAGTTGGAATATATTCTATTATTTTAGATTTAATTTTTCCATCAAAAGTCTTAATTACTGGTTCACATTGATATTCTATAAATTCAGAAATTTCTCCATCAGTAGATCCATCAACATCAACAACCCATCTAGGTTCTTCTCCTTTTATTTTTCCAGCACAAGTATCCCAAGATTTCCAAATTTTCTTAAAATCTCCTTCATAAGCCCTTTGTGCAAGATACTTTAATTGAAGCATTGTAGTCTTTTTAATAGACTTTGGTATAAGATTAATATATGCTCTTGCTCCAAAAAATTCACAAAGTTTCTTAATTTCTTCTTCAACATAGTCTAAACCTTCTAAATTACAAATAAAGTAAGATTTAATTACTCTATTTGCAGCAGGAAGTTCTGGATGGTCTTTGCCTCTTCTCAAGATTTGTAAATGGTAATAAATATCAGCATTAGGAAACGTAAGAAGGGGTTTTATTAATTTAAAATTATCAATCATAATGCTTCAATACTTAATACCTCTGAATCTTCTACTTCGCCAATTTCTGAATCAGCTATTACTTCATCATAATTTCCAGATAATACTAATTCTTCAGCTTCTTCTTCGTTGCTAGCTTTTATACGAAAGATTGTTTCATGTTCTACAACTCTGTAAAGAGTTACTTTGTATGTTCTCATCTTCTATTTTATTATATATAAACCTAAATAATTCATCATTTACTTGATACTCTACAATACCTTTATCAGTATTTACAAAAGCAAAACAATTTACATCATCATCTTCATATTCATGAAACATGTTTTCTCTTATAAACTGATCTAAGGCATTTTCAAGTTCTTCATCAGTAGGATCATTTTCATCTAAATAATCCCATAAATCATCTTCACAAGTCCATTCCCAGAGCTTATCGTAAAATTCTTTTTCAGTAAGATTTAAAAATGGAATACGTTGTTTACCTTCTATTATTACTAAATTATATTTATTCATAATAACCTAATATTTCTCTTATAAATCCTTCATAATCCCATTTTGCAGCATATGGATATTTTCCATAAAATTCTTTAAAGTTATCTATCCAAGAGTTAAATACAGATTCTTTAGTTACAGTATTTGGATAACTATAACTAAAATTTTTTAGCTATGCTGCAATTCCCTCTCCTATCCAAATTGAATTATTCATTTATTACACTATCCATTACTAAAGTGGTTATTATATCAAGATTTATCCTTACTTGATAATAAACATCTATTTTTTTACATTCCTTAAGATGTTTTTTCCAATGTTCTTTCCAAGCTTCTATATCGTCTTCTCCTTTTTTATCATATTTTTCACTTGGAGAAGATACATAAGGCCAAGGACTTAATATAATTTCGTACTCGCATCTTGACCACCATTGATACATTGATTCATTCTTTACAAAATCTTTAAATTCATCAAATGTTTTTGGTTTAGATGTTGCTTTTTGATATTGAGATACAAGATATGGAATTATATCATAAGTCTCAAATTGCTTACTATTTATATTATAAACAATTACATTAAATTTCTTCATTTTGATTCTTTAAAGTAAGTTGTCTAATTCGTTCTTTACAAATATGAATTATTTTTTCATAGTCAAGTACTCTAGAGTCGCCTTTTTTACTTCTTAGAACTCGTTTTACTATATCTGCATCCCAAGGATTTAGTTTCCAATCTATCCATATACTCCAAGGTTGAATTATATGTTGAGAATAATCACTTGCTCCAACATTAAAACTTCTTGAATCATCTTCCCCTACATGTATTATTCCTATTTCTTTTAAAGCATTATATAAAGAATAAGGAATTTCTACTTTAGGCTCAACACTAGCAGTTAATTCTTCATTCATACTTCTAAATATAAAGGTTTATAAGACATTTCGTATTGTTCATTAAGTAATGATACACAAGCTGTCTTAGTTCTAGTATAATCTATTATGTCATGATTGCAAGTATGAAGATGTCCTCCAAAGTGATAACGTGGTTGTTTTATTTCAAGAACTTCTGCTAAAGGTTTATTTCCACGATGTAAATCTCTTTCACTAGGGTATATAAATCCTAAGCATTGATCACTACGTTCATATCCCATATCATGAGTAATACAGAAATCTACGTTTTGAGGCATTTTCATGTATTGTTCTTTATTATATTCATCTGAATACATAAACGCCCAATTTCCAAATATATGACAATTCGGAGACCCCCATATAGTCCATATTTTTCCATTATCATCCATGTATTCTGCAGATTCATTATAAAGAATAGTAATATTAGTTCCTAATAATGATTCTTTGACTTCCTTTTCTAGTCTTTCCAAAAAGAAATCATGATTTCCTGCAACCATATATATTTGATCAACCGATTGAGATACGCACCAAGGTATAAACTCTTTCTTAAACCAACTAAAGGATTGAGCAATATTTCTCTGCATACGTAATGGGACAATATCTCCACATATAAATAAAATATCCACAGGCTGAATCTGAAGTCCTTCAAATTGCCCGTGGATATCACTAATAGCACTTATTTTCATAACTTTTTTGTATATTGTTTATGATGTTTATTATAACAAGAACAATTCTTAAACTTTTTACCAGAATCACAATAAGGACAAATATCATTTCTTCCAGGTTCAGATATTCTAATACTTGGAGTATGAGCTATCTTATATAATTCAGCATATTCATTTGTTAATTGTTCAAATTGTTCTTTAGTTAAAACTTGTTCTTTAGTTTCATTAGCATATTTTTCTACTTGCATATTTTATTACAAATTTCTTCCCATGATATTGGATAATAGTTATTATTATCTACTCCAACATCATATTGAGTTTTAAACAAATATTTTAATCTAGAATGATCTTTAGAAAGAATTTCTTTAATTTCTAAATTCTTTATTCTTTCCCATAAAGACTTCTTTGGAGTAGAATGAACATGTCCAAATAATTGCCATACTTGTTGCTTACCAGAACGATATGCTCCACCATAAGTTAAAAATGGATAGTGATTGAGATACACAGAACGTCCATCTATTTCTAATTGTAATTGAGTATATACATCATCAAATAGACCTTCCATTGGTTTCGACATTTTGCGGTCGTGATTTCCTCTAATGAGAATAATGTGTCCATTTAATTGTTCTCGCCAATATTTCCATTCTTTAGAACCAGCAAAACAAAAGTCTCCAAGATGAAATACAGTATCATCTGGAGATACTTTACTATTCCATCTTTCAACTAATCCTTTATTCATTTCCTCTACTGTCTTCCAAGGTCGATTACAATATTTAATAACGTTAGCATGACAAAAATGAGTCTTAAGTGTCCGAGGTAAAAAATACCCCGGACGATTCCTCCTTACTAAATTTAAATTTGTTCATTTTTATATTTTCTTATAATTTTATATACCTTACCTTCTTTTAAATTTAAAAGGTTACAAATATCTTTTACTTTATAATTTTGTAATTCCATATCTTATTATGTATTATATCACAATAACATTACTTTTCATTTAAAAAATCAAAATGAGTATCTGAAGTAAAGAATAAATGTTTAGATTCTTCAAGATTGTATTTTATCTTTATCATTTCCTTTTACCATTTGTATCATACAAAGTCCAACAAATCCAACAACTTGATCCCTTTGAGATTTAGTTAAATACGATTTTTTATCCTGAATTAGATCATATTCATTAAGAAATGCTTGACACAAATCAACATCCTTATGAAGGGATTGAATTCTTTCTCTAGCATTCTTTCTTACTAAGGGTAATTGTGCCTTAATTACTTCTAAAAGTTTCTCTTCTGTAACTTCAGGAGTTTCTTGTATTAATTTTTCAATTTTCATTATTCAAATAAATTTAGTTCCTTCATTACTAAAGGATTTTTTAGTTTATTAGCTTCTGTTATATAAAATTGATAATCTAATTTATAATCATTCCAGTTATCTAGATAAACAGCTTTATTAAATAATATTGCTGAATATCCTACATTTACTCCGTTTATTTTTCCATCTTCAAACTTCTTCAAAAGAATTCCAGAATCTTTTCCTTTACCTATATAATATCGAGTCATTCTGTGCAATTTTGTATCAACTGTTTTTCCATTTTCTAAATGTCTAAAATAAGCATTACTTTTAGAATTAGTTTTCAATTGCATACAAAAATTAAATATGTCTCTATTTTCTTTTATGGTTTTTTCAACAGGTATTCCATATACAAAATAATCTTTAACGGCTAACGGAACAATTCTCATAGAAGGATCTTTATGATACTCTTTATCTACCTCAAAATCACCTTTTAATTTAATATGTTCATGCTCTGGAGTAGAATCAGTATATACACTTCCGTAATTATTGACATCTCTTATAAACATTTTACTATAAAAGGCTTCTTCTATAACAAGACCTGTTTCTTTAGTAAGTTGTTCATTTACTTCTCTTATAAGATTTAATTTATTTCTAGGAATTTTAATAGTCTGACCATCTGTATTGGTTTGTATAAATATAAGTTCTGGAACAGCTTCAACCATACGTTCACTCCACATACAAATAAAAATTTGTCCTGCAATAGTAGTTTTAAAGGTATATAAAGGATCATATAAGAAGGATTTTTCTTCATTACTTTTACCATAAGCTCCATTAACTATAAGCTTATATCCTTTGATTAACACATTATCACGTTCGTTTTTAGGTTTAGATTTTTCTTCCAAGCGTGTATCAATAAAACCAACATATTGATGTAAAAATGGAATTCCTAAATGTTCTGGATAAAGTTGTAAAGATTTAGCTATACTTGGATATAGAGATGCTACATCATAATCTACTATTATCCAATCATCGTCTGATTCATATACTCCGGGTTTTATAGATCCATGGCTGCCTCCTAACCCAAAATCAAATTTATATTGATGATAAATTACACTAAATTGAAATTCTCCTTTTTCTCCTTTAATAGAAGTATTTTTAATTTGATTTAAGAAATTATTAAATTCTTTAGTTTTAAGATTACACCACTTAGGAATACAATCTTTTAAATTAATTATGCTTCTTGGAGTTCCTCCAGATTTCTTTAAATAATATGGATTTTGTCCAGTTTCACGACAATATAATTGTAACATGAGTTCCTCTCCCATTGGAACATCACCCATATTAGTTACATTTACATGAAATTTTTTATTTAGGTCATTTCTAAGTTGAAGTTTGTTTTCACCTTTATAAAGAGAATAATTAGTTTTACCTAAAGTTACTAATAAAAACTTATAAGTAGCATAAACATCCCATTTATTATATTCTAATATAAGTTTTTCATCACCTTCTTGACACCAATGAGTATGATGAATAGGCATTTCTTCCACATTATCCATTCTCATTTGAATTTCTAATCCTTTGAGATTTTGCATTCTAGCCTTATTATTATAATGCCAGATTTTGTACAAGTCTATTTGTGGAATTAGTGGTTTCTTTACTTCAGTAAATACTTCGTCTATTAGATATTGTGATTTTTGATATAGAGCTTCAGCTAATTCACGACCATTTAAATATTCATATTCTCCTTTCCAATGTCTAAGAAAATGATGTAATAAAGGATAATCGTAAGCTAAATTGTTAACAGTTTGTTATCATAAGAGTTCTTTATCTCTTATATCTTATACTTATCTTTCGTATAAGCTCGGACTATATCTTCACTCTAATGAGTGTCGGGCACTCGTGTCAGTATTATATTCTTGTGAATATATAGGACATTCCAGATAATTTGTAGAACACAACACTGGAGGACAGTGCATTTGTGCTTTACAACAATTATAAGGAAAATCCTTTATTATGTTTTGATATTTACATTTATTCATAAGTTTCAACTGTTAGTCTCTGAACCTTCACACTTTGTTAAAGATGTGCTTGGCTGCTGATTAGCATCACAGCTTTCCAGCAATTCACCCGATTTTCTATTATAGTATTCTATAATAGGAGCTAAATATTCTTTTATTTTATCTTCTACTGTTTCAGGTCTTAATCTATAGTTTAATTCTAATAAAGATATTTTGTCTTGATTTCTATATACAAATCCTCTAACATAAGAATCCCGTTTTTGTTGTAATTCTAAAGCTTTTAATCCACCAAAACAATTTACCGGTTGATAGTGTTGTTTTCCATTATATTCTATAAAATACATTTTATTCTCAAATTCAACAACAAAATCAATTCTAAATTCTTTTCTATTTTTTACAATTTCGTCAACATGAAATGTAACTTCTCTTTTAAATGGAATTAAAATACGATTATCCAAACCAGAATTTGATTATCCATAGAAAATAAAATATTTAATTAACCCACACTGTACGAATTTTTCTTCGGTTAAATGTTCATATAACTTTTTACCATCATTTCTCCACGAACAAATCACATATTGATACCAAGTATCAGTTTTAGAGCGATAACCAGTATAAGTAAATAAATTAGATAAACTTTCTAGGTCATAAACTTCTAATATCATTTTCTATAATTTCTGAGTCTCTCATTAAAACGACTTTAGGTCTCCATATCTCTCCGACAATTCCTTTATGGCAACCTATTCCAATCCATTTAGCATCTTTAAAGAAATTAAATAAATACTGAACAGCTAATATAGTTATATTTGGGGTTTCATAGTCACAATTATAAACCATTACATGTGATCCAGGCCAATAATACCCTCTTATTGCATAGATATAATTGTAACCATATTTTTTACATAGATTACTATGCGGAGTAAGTTTATCATTATTATTAGGAATAGTAATATTTAAATCTTCTCCTTCTAACCAGAAAGGAACTCTAGTTTCCATAAATTCTTTTTCAGTCATTTTCTAATCTTTTATTTAAAAATTCTATAAATTTAGACTCTTTAGGCCAAGCAACTTTTCCAGTCCATTTATGTCCCCATGAATCTATATATTGTATCAAAACTTTTATATTCTTCTTTTTAAAAGTTTCTTTATACTTATCTAAAAGTTCTTCTGCTGTTAATCCCTTATCAAGAAAATTATCTAGATTTATAAAATATGTATTAAATATATCATTTAAAGTACATTTTAATTTAGTAATTTTCTTTCCATCTGGAAATAACATTCCTATTTGCCAAATCGGTTGAACCTTTGTTGGAATTACAACTCCTTTGGAAGTCCCTTTAACCTTTGCCATTCTAACATAAATTCTCCAAAAGTTGTGTCCCAATACCTTGTTCCTAATAATTCTTCATCAAGACAATATCCTTTTTCCATATTTGGATATTTCATAAATTGATGAATATAATCTTCTATTTCATCATTTAATTCATCAATTGTAGCACATTGAACAAAGTCTTTAGGATTT
>ODAJ012088494.1_pt1 | contig 15331 bp, 14 predicted proteins | sample 1539241 | NCBI WGS metagenome assembly ODAJ01 (sample SAMN02144231, study PRJEB22623) | gut metagenome | biome: sheep rumen | host: Ovis aries | place: New Zealand
TTCAAAAAGGTATTGCACAATAAACAAATGTTTGATATTATATTTTTGAGAAAATTACAAAAAATTGTAGAAAAAAATAAAGAAATGTGATATAAAAAGTATAATATAACAAAGGAGAGAATTTTTATGAATCCTATAATAAAATGGGCTGGTGGAAAAGAGAAAGAATTACCATATATTAAAGAAAACTTACCAAATAAAATAGAAAGATATATAGAACCTTTTGTTGGAGGAGGAGCTGTATATTTTAATATTGACATAAAAAAATCTCTTATAAATGATAAATCAAAAGAATTAATCAATTTATATAAATGTATACAAGAGAATGATAAAGAGTTTTTTTGTAAATTAAAAGCTATTTATAAAAATTGGAGATTATTAGAAAAAGTAGTAGAAAATAACTCAAGTGAATTATTGAAAATGTATAGAGATTACTGTAAAGAATTAAATAGTAATCTCGAAATAAAAAACATAAAAGTAAAATTCAATGATAAAATATATGCGTTTGTAATAAGACATGCTGAAGAATTTAACGGAATTTTATCTGCTGACTTTAACATAGAGATAGATAATTTTATCAATGAAATAGGTAAAAACCTTATTTCTAAAATGAATAGAATGTATAAAATTGAAACTCAAAGAAAAAAAATGAATGACATAGATACATTAGATAATTTAGAATGTGCATTTAAAAGTGCTTTTTATATGCATTTTAGACATTTATATAATGAAAGTGATAATTTAAATATCAATTCATCATTTCAAACAGCAATTTTTTATTTTATAAGAGAATTTTGTTATGCGTCTATGTTTAGATATAATAAAAATGGTAAATTTAATGTGCCATATGGTGGAATAAGTTACAATAGAAAAGAATTTAATAAAAAAATAGAATACATTGCATCAGAAAAGATTAGAAAATATATGAAAGAAACACAAGTCTATTGTGAAGATTTTGAAACTTTTTTGGGTAAAATTACACCTAAAAAAGGAGACTTTATGTTCTTGGATCCTCCTTATGATACTGAATTTTCAACATATGCAAAGAATGAATTTGCAAAGAAGGATCAAATTAGATTATGTGAGTATTTGAAGAAGACAAAAGCAAATATAATGCTAATTATAAAAAATACAGAATTTATTTATAATTTATATAATACTAAAGAATTTAAAATAAAAACATTTGATAAAAAATATCTTGTAAGTTTCCAAAATAGAAATGATAAAGATGTAGAGCATTTATTAATAACAAATTATTAGGAGATGGAATTATGAATGAATTAAAGAAAAAAGCAATTGTTGAAATTATTGATAGCAGTATAAAAAGTTTTGCAGATGGATTTGAAACAAGACATATTAAGGATGTAGAAGACCCTGATGGAGTAATTAATTCTAAAAAGAATAATGTTTTTATAGCAGAGCTAGGAGATGAGTTTATGTTTTATTCAGCATTTGTTAGGTCATTTGATTCTAGTTTTGGTAATGTGCTAGAAAATATTGGAAATGCTATTGCGAAATTATCTTATGAAGTTAATGGTAGGATAGAATCTTATTTATTACCTCAACAAACACAACATATTGATTATTTGATGACGGTTTATAATGATCATCAAATGCCTAAAATAGAAGATTATGAAAATTTTACATGGGTTAAGCCAAGAGATATAACAAGTTATATGACAAGCCATGAAACAGATAATTATTTTTATAATCCTGAAAAGAAAGAACACTATATTATAGAATTAAAAGCAGGAGGAGATCTAGATAATAAAAAAGCAAAGGCAGAAAAAATAGAATTATTAAGAGAGTATTTTTTATTAAAGAACAAATTAGAAAATACCGATGAAAAAGTAAAAGTTTTATTTGCTACTGCTTATAATAAATATGGAGAAGGAAATGATTGGAAACAAAGTCAAGTGAGACAATACTTTGATGAAAAAGAGTTATTAATTGGAAAAGACTATTGGAATTTTGTCTGTGATGATGAAAAAGGATTTGAAATAGTCTTTGAACAATATAAGAAAAGTGCTAATTATATAAAAGAAGCAATTAGTGTTATTAAAGGAATATACTTTAATTAAATTAAAAAAATTCATAATAAAACAGATGAAAAGCAAAGTAATAATGTAGTTATATGTACAGAATTATTTTGCTTTTTTATAGTTAAGAAAAAGGTGCGCAGATGAAACAATTACAATTTATGGATATGCCATTAAAAGAAATTCAAATAGATTTATATATTGATGAATCAAAAAATAGAAAGTATAAAATTGGAGAAAAAGAAGAAATAATTGATTATATAATGATAATGGCTATTCCTAGTAACAAAAAAGATGCTTTATTTGAAAAAATAAACAATGCTAGATGTTTAAATGAAAATCAAAGTAAGTTTGGTTTTTGCCAAGATGAATGTAAATACCATAAAGAAAATAATGGAGAAATACATTATGGAAAGATTGATAGAGAAAACATCAAATATAAAATAGCAAATAAATGGATAGATATATTACTAGAAAACAATATACACAAAGAAGAAAGTATATATTTTAATATTCTAGGCATTATAGAAAGTAACCTAGATATGTCTCTATTTGGTAACAAAAATCAATTTGGAAATATATATACTAGATTTTTTAGAACAGCATTATTAAGAATTCTGAGAATATTTGATAGTTATGACAGGATAATCATTAATAACATATATCATGATTGTACAACTGAAATGGAGCAACATAAGTATTTTCAGACAAGTGCAATCAATAAAATAAATTTGCAAGAATTTTTAAAAGATGAAAGAAAAATATATTTCCATACTGATAAAATTGAATTTATTGATTCAGATCATAGAAAAAGTCAAAATGATGAATCGCAGTTTATACAATTTGCAGATTTAATATTAGGTCTAACATGTAATGTAATACATAATGAAGCAAGTAATACAGCAAAAACTAATCTAACAGAAAAAATTTATCCACTAATATCAAGAATTGTAAGTAAAAAAACAAATGCTAATAAAAATAGTGGATATAATTATTTTAATAAACAATAATTGGTTTCTTTCCAAATGTATCTAAGGAGGAAATGTTAAAAAAATGTATAGAATTGTATGGTAAAGAAATGGATTTTGATAAAATTTTAAAAAATGGAGACTTTTTTTGTAATTATAAGAATATCCTATTTAAAATAGATGATGGTCAACTAAAATTGTTCTAAAATCAAGGAGCAAGAAAAATTTGCAAGAATTTTTATAATTTGAGTTCAATAATCTCACTGAAAATTTTTGCCCTTTTTGGCAAAAATTTTCAATGGACATAAAATAGAAGAAATACCAGAAGAAAAATCCTCTGGTATTTTTGCTATTCATCAAAACATTTCACAATCAATTGCACTCCATCACAAAATCCATTCCTATAATACTTCTCATTCCAATAAGAAATATAATCCATCAAATTATCATCAAGTTGATTAAACTGTTTTTGAATAAAATTTCTATTTTGTTTTGGAACACTATTCAAAATTTTTTCACATATTTCATCAAATTCAATAGTATGTTTTTTATCCTCTTTTGTAGTATAGGCTAATACAGTTTGGTCTCTAAATTCCAACCAATCTTTTAATATATCATCATTTACTTCTCTAAAATTATTCATATCAAAATCTCCTCAAATTATATTTTTTAAAAAGGGTTTGGGATTAAATCCCATTGCATAGAATTTGATGGGGACAAAATCTGCAGTCCCCAAATTCAGTGCTTGCTAGTACAAGAAATCATTTTTTATCAACAAAATATCCCCTCATTAAGTACAATTTCTTCAGCTCTGTTTTTAATATTATTCATTTTTTGAGTCCACGATAGAGGTTCTTTTCCATCAGGATATACACTCACATTTTCCTTTTTAGCAAGTTCTTTAATTAAATTATTTACCTTAATATTTGCTTCTTTATTTACCTCAATTAAATGTTTATTAAGTTCATTTTTTAGATTTAATTCGCAATACAATCCTCGTTTATGATTCTTTAAAAAGTTTAATCTTAAGTATCCATATTTACCAATTTGATAATTGTTATTTTCTTTTTTTATAACTAAATCAGGGATTAAATAATCTCCTTCTTGATGATAAGTTATTTTAAAATTTGAATTCTTCATAAATTTTCACATACCTTTCTTTTAATCTTTATTTGTATACAAACTATCCCAATCATAACCAGACCAATCTCGTTGTTCGAAATTTGCAGAAGATTTTTTCTTATTCTCGTAGTTTAATATATTATTCTTATTTGCATCTGATTTTCGGACATCAGGAGTACCGAAATTAGAATCTCCAGATGACTGATTTTCAGATGTCGCTTTTATAAATTCTCCACTTATTTCTGCAAATGTTTTTCCAACATAAATTTTATTAGGTCTATTTCGACCTTGAAATTTTTCTTTAACTAAATTGACATTTTCAAGTTGTTTAAATGCAGAAGCTATAGCAGACTTGCCTACATGTAATTTCTCCTGTAAACCGATTCTCGTAAAAATTACATACATATTTCCATCTTCATCACAGTATTTAATGTTTTTGGAAATTTTTTCATCATTAGCATTACTATATGCAAGTGATAATCTATCACATAAAAGCGAATATAATAGAATAGCAGTGGGAGATAGTTTACTATATACTTTGCTTTCACAAAGTTCTTTATTTACACGATAAAATTTTACTTTATTATAGTTTTCATTAAATTTATGAGGTACAAAATTTAACATGCGTTCCTCCTAACCCAGTCTGGATAAGAGATAGCAGTTTTAAAAAATTTTGGAAATTTTTTGGAAATTTTTTTGAGAATAAAAAATTAATTTTGGAAATTTAACTTGGAAATTTTTTCGGTATTTTTCCGTATTTTATAGAATTCTAAAAACAAAAAGCACATGCCGTATTCTTACAGACATATGCTTTTTCACATTTTGGACTTTTTTGAAATTTTCTAGAATTTCTTGAAAAATCCTTTAAATTGGTCGAGGCGACAGGGATCGAACCTGCGACCTCATGGTCCCAAACCACGCGCGCTACCAACTGCGCTACGCCTCGATTTTTAAACTGCCTATATATAATAGCACATTTTTTTTATAATTTCAAGTGTTTTTTTAATATTTTTTGCAAAAATTGAATCACATAACATTGCAATCTATAGTAATGCAAGAAATTTTAAAAAAGTGTTTGATTTAAAGCTAGAATGTGTTATAATATACAAAGAATAAATATAAGGAGATTTTGCATGAGTATTCATGATAGAAGAATTAATAAAGACAGACGAACCAACATAGATAGAAGAAAAAATACTGAACGACGCATTCAACCCGATAGAAGAAAAGAACCAATAACACAACAACAAAATGCAAATTATCAAAAAGAAAAAACATTTGAAGATCAAATAGAAGGCAGAAATGCAGTGATTGAATTATTAGAAAGCGGTAGAGATATTAATAAAATCTACATAACAAAAGGAGAAAAAAAGGGTTCAATTACAAAAATAATTGCTATGGCTAATGAAAAAAGAATAGTAATTGTTGAAAAAGATAAAAAACAAATGGATATGATGGCTGGAACAGAAAATTATCAAGGAGTAATTGCAATTGTTCCGCCATATGAATATGTTGAAATAGAAGATATATTAAATGTATCAAAGGAAAAAAATAAAGAGCCTTTTATTTTAATTTTAGATGGTATTGAAGATACACATAATTTAGGTGCAATAATAAGAACTGCAGAATCAGCAAGTGTAGATGGAATTATTATACCTAAAAGAAGAGCAGCTTCTGTAAATAGTACAGTAAGCAAGGTGGCATGTGGAGCTTTAGAATATATGAAAATTGCACGAGTTAACAATATTAATGATGCAATTAACAAATTAAAAGAAAATGGTATATGGGTTTGTGGAACAGCAGTCGATGGCGAAAAATATTATTATGAACAAGATTTAACTGGTCCACTAGCTATAGTAATAGGTAATGAAGCTAATGGAATAAGTAACCTTGTAAAAAGGAATTGTGATTTTTTAGTAAAGATTCCAATGATAGGAAATACACAATCACTTAATGCATCAGTTTCTGCAGGAATAGTTATATATGGAGCACTTAGACAAAGATAGAAAATAATTGATTAACCATTCTATTGGAAAGGAATAATAGAAACTATGGAAAAAAATGTGAAATTAATTATAATTGTATTAGTCATTGCAATGTTTTTACTTGCTATAACAGGTGGAGTATTATATTTTACAACTGATTTATTTAAATCAAATGAAAAACTATTTCAAAAATATGTTTCGCAAAATATAAAAAATATTGCAAATGTGTTTGATGTTAGTACTGAAGAAAAATATATAGATTATATAAGAAAAAATGACTATACAGAAAATACGGAAATAAGCTTAAGTTTTTTAGAAAATGACAATGATCAAGAAGAAATATATAAAATTCAATCAGAAGGTATAGTAAACAATACAGATAAAGAATTATATAAAAATATCAAGGCTAATTATGGACAAGAAGAATTAGCTAATATTGAATTATTACGACAAAATGAAATATATGGATTTAGGTTATCAAATTTAGTACAACAATTTATAAGTATTGAAAATGCTACTATGTATTATGTAGTATCAAATTTAGGATATAATGGAAAATATTTTCAAGAGAAAATGAAATTTGAAGATCTTGATTTTACAGGTTTATTTGATTTCTCAGAAGAAGAAATACAAAAACTAAAAGAAGACTATTTTAATGTAATTTTTTCTGATATAAATCCAAAAAGTTATTCTTCAAAAAGTGGAGCTATGATTACATTAACTAATAAAGATAGTATTACAGCAAAACAATATTCACTTACATTAAGTAAAACTGAACTTGATAAAATATATAAAAAGGTACTAAATCAAGCAATTAATGATCAAATAATTCTATCTAAATTAGAAAAAATAGATAATGAAATAAAAGAAATGGGTATTAACGAACCTGAAGGAGAAAGTCTTAAAGAAAGATACATTACAAAACTAAAATCAATTCACGATTCAATTGAATATTTAGGACAAAATGACGAGATAATTACATTTGATGTTTACCAATTAAAAGGAAAAACATATAGAACATCTATGAAAACTAAGGCAGGAGAATATATAATTGATTTAAATGAAAAAGATGGAATAGAATTAAATTATAAAACAATTAAATTAACGGAAGAAGGGGAAGATATATCAATATATTCTTTGGGAAAAAAACAAGATAGTTCAAGACATTTTTCTTTTGAAGACAGTAACCAAAGTGTAGAGTTTATTCTAGGAATTAAAAATGAAGAAAATATTATTAAAGCTGATGCAGAATTGATTTATAAGAGCGAAAAAATAAGCCAATTAAAAGTAGATACAAATACAGTATTAGATTTTTCAAACAAGAAACGAATAGAAACAGGATTTGACAAAAATCCAAACATCATATTAAATAATTATGAAAGTGATGTTATAGATAATCTTTTTGAAAATTTGAAAAATAGAGCTATTAAAAATTTAGAAGAGAAACAGGCAATAATAAATACTAAAATGATAAATAACTTATTATTATGGATAGATAAAAAAGAAGTTGCAAGAAAAAATGAGGAACAAAACAATTTAGAGTTAATAAAGCAAAGATTTAATAATAAATTTGTATTATATGAGGGAGAAAATGTTAACCAGGAAACACTTATAAAACTATTAGAAACAGCGGGAAAAAATATGACTGACATTAAGGTATTAAACGGTAAGCAAATAGAAATCTTGATCAAACCAGGAGAAAATAATGAAGAAAAAGCAAAACAAATAATTGATGCAATATCAAAGAAAAAATATTCCTATAACATAAAAATGCAATATAATGAAGAAGGATATATTAATGCAATTAGTATTTCTCTTTATGAAAAAAAATAATATGGAAGTGGAACTAGGTAATATTTAAAAATTCTAGTTCTATTTTTAATAATGAAAAATTTACTTTTAGAAAGGATTATTCTAAAGCATGCTAAAAGTTAGTGTAATAGTTCCAGTATATAATGTCGAAAAATATTTAGAAAAGTGTTTAGAATCGCTTGTTACTCAAACATTATCAGATATTGAAATAATTACAATAGATGATGGTTCAATAGATGAATCAAAAAAAATAATTGAAAATTATATTGAAAAATATCCAGAAAAAATAAGATACTACTATAAAGAAAATGAAGGACTTTCAAGTGCAAGAAACTATGGGATTCCATATGCACATGGTGAATATATAGCATTTTTAGACTCAGATGATTATATAGAACCTACAATGTATGAGGAAATGTATACAGTTGCTAAAAAAGAAAATTCAGATATGGTTGAATGTGACTTTATATGGGAATATCCAAATAAAAAAGTATATGATTGTGGAACTATATATAATGGGGAAAAAGAGGCATTAGAAAAAGCAAGAGTTGTTGCATGGAATAAACTTATAAAAAGAGAAATAATAGAAAAAGAAAAAATTGAATTCCCTTATGGATTGAGATATGAAGATGTAGAGTTTTTCTACAAGATTTTACCTAGTTTGAATAAAATATCGTTCGTAAAAAAATATTTTATTCATTATGTTCAAAGAGATAATTCAATTGTTAATACGCAGAATAGCAAAACGCGAGATATATTTATAGTACTGGATAATGTTATTGATTACTATAAGAAAAATAATTTTTATGAAGAATACGAAGAACAATTAGAGTATACTTATGCAAGACTGTTATTATGCAGTTCTCTAAAAAGAATGTGCAAAATAAGTAACAAAGAAGAAAGAAAAAAAGCAATTGAAGATACCTGGAACAATATAAATTCAAAATTTCCGAATTGGAAAAAAAATAAACTATTAAAAAAGAAGAACTTAAAAAATATATATATGAGAAGTGTAAACCGTTTTACTTTCAAAATATATTGTGCTATATTACATATGATATAATTTTTATTAGGAGTATCAATGAAGAAATTAAAGGAATTATGTACTTTAGAAAATTTATTATGTTTATATATAATTATTTGTCCAATTCTGGATATAACTAGTTTTTTATTTAGAAATTATTTTAATACCAATTTTTCACCAAGCACGATTATTAGACCAATTATACCAATTATATGTTTTATAGTTTTGTTTTTTAAAGAAAATAAAAAAACAAAAAAAATAGGAATAATGTGTATATATATTTTTTATTCTTTAATACATATTTATATATTTCAAAAGATTCATAATGGTAGTTCATATGGAAGTTTAAAAAATGAATTACAATATATTATTAATTATTCGTTAATGGTTGTTAATATATATTTATTTTATAAATTAATAAACGATAAAGCTGAAGTAAAAAAAGCAGTATATATAAGTTTAATTATATATGTAATATCATTATATTTTTCAATACTAACCAATACATCTTCATATACATATTTAGAGGAAATTGGATTTAAAGGATATTTTGAATCTGGTAATAGTTTGTGCACAGTATTGGTTCTTGGATTATGCATTATTCTTTCTGATTTTAATTTTAAACAGTGGGGAAAAGTTGCTCTAATTATATTTACAGGAATTTATTTAATTGTTTTTTCAGGAATGAGAACAGGATTATTTGGCTTTACAATTGCAGTTGCAATTTGGATTATAGGAAAATTCTTTATAGCAATTAGAGAAAAAGCATATTTTAATAAAAAGCAAATAATAATAATTACATTTGGAATTTTGTTTTTTGTAATATTAACATTTATTTTAGGAGCACGTACTTTAGAAAGAAGAAAACTATTAAAAGAAAATGAACTTAATAATTTTGACGAAGATACACAATCTATTAGATATGTTACAGGAGATATTTTAGATATTTATAAAAAAATACAAAGCAATGATATATCTGATGATTATATGACAGAAGCGGAGAAAAAAGCCATCATAGATTTATGTGAATATGCTGAAAAGCATAAAATTTCAAATGTAGATTTAAGAAAACAGCAATTAATATATAATATGTTTTTAGTTAAAGAACAAAAAAATATATTATTGATTTTATTTGGAAATGGATATAAAAATCAAACTGGAGAGCTTGTTATGGAGATGGAAATACCAGCTCTTATATGTAATTTTGGATTAGTAGGATTTGCTTTATATTTAGGGCCAATAGTATATATGGTTATTTCAAGTTTGTATAGAAAACTAAAAAGAATAAAAGAGATTAGAATAGAACAAATAATGTATGTAACTGGATGTGGACTAGCATTATTATTATCAGGAATATCAGGATATGTATTCTTTAATTTTTCAAGTATGACAATGGCAATAGTGTTAATTGTATTATTATCCTGTTAAGGCGAGTTTAAAGTGTTAGAAAGTAACAAAAGATATTAATCAAATCAGTATGAGAAAATAATATATTTCTACTACATGGGTCGAACTCATCAATTCATTAATATATTATTTAGCCTTGATTTTAATTAAACTACGAAAATAATATATGTATCGGAGAAAAAAATGAAAAAAATAGTTTTTGGAATTACAAGTTTAACTTTAGGTGGAGCAGAAAGAGTTTTAGTAGATATAGCAAATAAATTAGTAGACGAGTATGAAGTTACAATATTTACTATTTATGGGAAAGGAATATTTGAATATGAATTAGATGAAAAAATCAATTTAGTCAGTTTGTATGATTTTGCGTATAATGATTTAAGCAACACAAAAAAGAGAATAATCCCCATAAAAGTATTAAACAGTGGAAAATCAATCTACAAAAAGTATATTGAAGGAAAATATGATGTACAAGTTTCTTTTTTAGAAGGACCTATAACTAGAATTTTTCAATATGGTGATAATGTTAAAAAAATTGCATGGATACATAATGACATTTCAAAGGTTTTTGGTGATGGATTAAAAGCAAAAATCAAATTATGTTTAGATAAATCAATATACAAAAAATATGATAAATTAGTATTTGTTAGCGAAGATAATAAAAATGAATTTAATAATTTGTATAAAATAAAAGATGCTGAAGCAAAAGAAGAAGTGATTTATAATTATTTAGATAAAGAAAAGGTTTTAGCAAAAGCAGAAAAGCAAGTTGGACAAGAATATATTGAAAAATCAGTTCCTTCAATAATAACAATTGCAAGACTTGTACCACAAAAAGCAATAGATAGGCTTATAAATGTACATAAAAGATTGATTGATGAAAAAATAAATCATAATATTTATGTAATAGGTGATGGACCTGAAAAAGAGAATCTTGTTAATCATATAAAAGAATTACAAGTTGAAGATACATTTAAATTAATGGGGAAAAGAGAGAACCCATATCCATATTTAAAAGTAGCAGATTATTTTGTATTACTTTCAAAATTTGAAGGCTATGGAATGGTAATTGATGAAGCGAAAATTTTAAATAAAAATATTATTATTACAAAAACTGCAGCAATAGAAGCGGTAAAAGGATATGCTAGAAAATTAATTTTAGATAATACAGAAGATGCAATATATGAGGGCTTAAAACAGGTATTACAAAAAAATGTTATATTTGATGAGAGTGAGACGGAATTTAATAATGATAATTTAATCAATAAAATTAAAGCATTGTTTGACAATAACTGAATAATTAAAGCTAATATATTTAATATTAATATTTCCGCTTTTAAAATGTTACTAGATTAATATTTTATTACTCTCTAATAATGAATATATAAATATTTTAAAAACAAATCGAATGCGATTGGAGCATTATTAGAAATTCTTGTTTAATAAAATGAGGGATGTTCACGGTACTCAAGCGATAGCGCAGAGGGTCTGAGTGAAAGAGGCTCATTTTATTAAATTAGAATTTCTTTAATGTGTATTGAGCCGAGATTTTTCGAAAAATATTTATATATTCACTATTAGAGAGTATATCTAGAGTTAAACTATTATTTAATAAACTTAAAACAATTGAAATATTGAAAAGGAGAGTTATAAAAAAATGAAATTAAGCATATTAACAGCAACATATAATAGAGCAAATTACTTGCCTAAATTATATGAAAGTATAAAAGAAAATTTGAAATATAATATTACTCCTGAATGGATTATTGTAGATGATGGCTCTACTGATGATACAAAAAATATAGTACAAGGTTTTATAGAAGAAAACAGTATTATAATAAAATATATGTATCAAAAAAATAGTGGTAAAATGTCAGCAATAAATGAAGCGGTAAAAATGGCAACAGGTGATTTAATAGTTGATTGTGATTCTGATGATTATTTTATTAATAACAGCCTAGAAATAATTGAGAAATATTCAGAAAAGCTCTTAAACAATGAGAACCTTTATGGACTAGTTTTTTTGAAAAGTGAAGAAAATGGAGAAATAAGTGGAAATAGATTTACTTCAAGTGAGCAAATTACAACCATGTTTGATTTATATTTTAAAGAGGATATTGGCGGAGAAAAAATAATTGTTTATAATAGCAAAATTAGAAAACAATATTCACATAGATTAGAGAATAATGAAAAATTTATTACAGAAGCAAGAATGTACCACAAGATGGATGAAAAATATAAATTACTTGCTATAAATGAAGTTATAGAACAAGGAAGTTATATTGAAAATGGATATACAAAAAATATCAACAAAACCTTTAAAGAAAGCCCTTATGGGTATTATATGTATTTCAAAGAACTTCTTCAAAAGGATATGAGAGGTGTAATGTTTTCTAAAAGACTGTATGCAATAAAACATTATATTTTATTTAGCTATTTGACAAAAAATAAGTTTAATGTTAATGTAATTGAAGATGGATTTAATAAATTATTATATATAATTTTATACCTACCTGGAATAATGAAGAGTAGAAGGTTTTAGTTGGATGTGAGAAGTTGGAGGTAGGAGGTAGGAGGTCGGAAATAAGAAATCTTTTGAATATAATAAAATAGGATATTAATTATAAAAATAATAAATTAAGAAAGGAGAGAAAAAACATGTTAACAGAAGTTTTAACTTTTTTAGGTGCAATGATAGTTTTATTTATAATTTTAAAATTAATATCTTTACCTATAAAAATTATTATAAAACTATTAATTAATGCTCTTATTGGAGGAGTAGTTTTATTTTTAATTAATCTTACAGGTATTATTGCACTTGATATTACATGGATAACAGCATTAATTGTTGGATTTTTAGGAATACCAGGAGTTATAATAGTAATAGCATTGCACTTTCTATTATAAAAAAGCGAAATCGTAAAGATTTCGCTTTTTTTAAAATTCATAATATTATTAAAATTAAAGCTTACGCATTTGCTGCATTTAATTTTTTTGCTAAATTTGATTTTTTTCTTGCAGCTGTATTTTTAACAATAACACCTTTTGTGCAAGCTTGATCAATTTTTTTAGTAGCTTGTGAAAATAATGTTTTAGCTTCATCTATTTTTCCATTTTCTAATGCTTCTTCAAATCTTTTAATAGCTGATTTATATTCAGATTTAATCATACTATTTCTTAAAGTTTTCTTTTCTATAATTTTTACTCTTTTTTTAGCTGATTTAATGTTTGGCATTTTTGCACCTCCTTTTAGTACTTCCAATAATTAACTCATAACATTTTACCATAAAAATATTGATTTGGCAAGTATTATTTCAATTTTTCTTCTATTAATTTTGCAATTTCATTTGCTTTTTGTGAAATATAGTTTTGATCTTCACCTTCTATCATTACTCTAACAAGAGGTTCTGTACCAGAAGGTCTAATTAAAACTCTACCATTTCCAGCAAATTCTTTTTCTAGTTCATTAATTGCTTTTTTAATTTCTGCATCTTTTTCATAATCATATTTTTTTTCTGAATTTACTTTAGCATTTACAAGTGTTTGTGGATATTTTTTTACTAAACTACCTAATTCCGAAGCATTTTTGTTTTCTTCAAGTATAGTTTTAATAAGCATTAAAGAAGTTAAAATTCCATCTCCAGTAGGGTTATAATCTAATAAGATAACATGACCTGATTGTTCCCCTCCAAGATTAAATCCATTTTTTAACATTTCTTCTAAAACATATCTATCTCCAACTTTAGTTTGTAAAAGCTCTAATCCATTATCTCTAGCATATTTATTTAACCCTAAATTGCTCATTACAGTTGCAACAATTGTATCTTTGTTTAGTTTTTGATGTTTTCTTAAATTGCAAGATATAATAGCAAGTAATTTGTCTCCATCAATTTCTTCACCATTTTCATCAATTGCTAGGCATCTATCACCATCTCCATCATAAGCAATTCCTAAACTTAGATGATTTTCCTTAACAAATTGCTTTAAATTATCTAAATGAGTAGATCCGCAATTATCATTAATATTAATTCCATTTGGGTTATTGTTAATTATTTTATAGTTAATGCCAAGTGTCTTAAATACCTTTTCAGCTACTTTATAAGTTGCACCATTTGCTGTGTCAATTCCAACAATAAAGTCTTCTCTATTATATTTTTCAATAACTTCATCAAATAATTTTCTGAAAAAGTAAACATATTCATCTTCTAATTCTAAAGCATATTCAGAAGTACCTATTTTATCATTTACAGCAGTAAGTTCTTCAAGTCTTCCAGAATCCATAATTTCTTCAATTTCTTCTTCTAAGCTATCTGGAATTTTTGTACCTTTATTGCTAAAAAATTTAATTCCATTAAATTCAAAAGTATTATGTGATGCGGAAATTACAACACTAGCATCAGCTTTTAATTTTCTTGTTAAATAAGCAACAGCAGGTGTAGGCAAAACACCTAATAATTTTACATTTGCTCCATAACTTAAAAATCCTGCAACCATTGCACTTTCTATTAATGTACCAGAAATACGAGTATCTCTTCCAATTAATATTAAAGGTGTATGGTCTGTATGTTTTGATAAAACATAGGCTCCAGCTTTTGCAACTTTATATACTAATTCTGGAGTAAGCTCAGTATTTGCAATTCTTCTGATTCCATCAGTTCCAAAATATTTTCTCATTTTGTATCGATCCTTTCATTTTTTATAGTATTAAATTATAGATTATTTGGTTAATATCTATAATGAATAATTACAATTTGATTTTATGTAACATAGCATATATTATCACATTTATTGAGATTAGTCAATAGGATGAAAACGCTTGAAATCAATACTTTTATAAAATTATTCAAATTCACAGCCTATTATCAAAAGCACACAATAAAATAATTTATTGAAGCGAATGTGAAGCAATCTAGCGTAATTTCTTAAGCAATTTTAGGACAAGCGTTCATTTTGCGAAGCAACAATGGAAGGGAGTCC
>ODAJ012171131.1_pt1 | contig 15326 bp, 13 predicted proteins | sample 1539241 | NCBI WGS metagenome assembly ODAJ01 (sample SAMN02144231, study PRJEB22623) | gut metagenome | biome: sheep rumen | host: Ovis aries | place: New Zealand
CCGTATGTAGAAGTTCGCCGTATTGCGGAGGTTCTTTACGTTCCGACAGGTCGCGGAGAAATACAGTGCGGCTGCACTGTTTCTGCGCGGCAGGTTGATGATCCTTGTCTTCATGCAAAGCCTCCTTTCTACGGCATATCTTCGGTATGGGACCACAATGGGTCCGCACTACTGATATGTCAGATTTTTTCAGCCGCATCCGGGACAGGCATACCGTCCCATGTCTTAGCGGCCTGCGCCGCAGCGCTTACATCCCACGGGCGACTGACGTCGGCCGGGGTTTTACGCGCATCTCCTATAATATGGGCAAGATCATCACGGACTACACGCAGGCGCTGGAACATCAGTGGGACCTTGAATTTGACAGCGCTCCGGAAAGTGAGGTTGCCTGCGCAAAAGCAAGAGCAGAAGAGTTGAGGACACGGCTTGAACTCTCGTCCGGAAAAGATGAGGAAGGGTTTACACGGCTCATCCTGTATATGTATGCGGGAGAACAGCGGAAGAGAGCGCAAGAACTGGAAGCGGAGGTAAGGACATTGAAAAAGAGGCTCTATGAGGTCACGCATAAGTGAGGGGTTTGGTAAACACTGACACTCAAAAAAACAGATGGAATGCAGCACCTGCCGGAAACGGCAGGTGTGTTTTTGTTTGTGATTCTTAGAAAAAATCTGACATATCAATAAGAGCAGACAACAATGTGCGGTACACATCATGACTGTGACGCCGGCAAGAAGCCAGATGGCAGAATACGGGCAACTCTGCGACATACCGCAGAAGGCTCGAGGCTATATTCGGCGACATCCAGGGTTTTGGCCGAGTGGGACTATCGGAGAAACGGAAAGGCGCAGTAAAGTGCTCTTAGAACGCCTTGAATGTTCAGGTGATTCCGAGTATACTGTACAGAGATGCACGTATACCATATTGATACAACAGGCATTGCTGCGCGGTAACGGAGCAGAGCTGCGTGTCATCAGGCGCGCATGTAAGGATGATCCAGAAAGAGAGCCAGGTCATGGATGGTGATCGCATAGTCTTAAAAGAGCCGCGTTTTCATGGGGTAGCCTCAAAACAGAGCCATAAGACGATGAGCCGGATCAAGGGAAAGGAAACAAGACCGGAGTTAGCCCTTAGAAGGGCACTCTGGCAAAAAGGGATCCGTTACAGGAAGAACCTCAAAAGCCTCCCGGGATGCCCTGACATCGTCATAACGAGATATAAGATAGCCATTTTTGTCGATTCAGAGTTCTTTCATGGGAAGGATTGGGGACAAAAGAAGGCGAAAGTGCAAAACGGCGCTAACAGTGATTATTGGTCCGCCAAGATTGAGAGGAACATCGTGCGCGACAGGGAAAAAGAAGCAGGACTGCGCGCACTTGGATACCGTATCATCAGGTTCTGGAGTAAGGATGCAATAAAAGACACAGATAGCTGCGTGAGGGCCATAGAAGAAGCGATATTTGAAAGAAAGACAGGAGGTGAGTGTGATGGCGTCTATGAGCCGTACGAACCAACTACTCTTATGCCCACAAAACCGTGAAAAATATGACCCTCGCAATACCAGCTCTATCCTTGCTTATGCAGCCAAGATGCAGGGTTTGACCTTTGAGGACATCCTATCCCAGAACGGACTGACAAGAGAGGAGATAGAGTATCTCCGGGAAAAGTCGATGTCAAACAAGGGACTCCTCGGTATCCTTATCGAACAGGCGTGGTTTGGCTATCCGGCGAACAGCAAACAAGGCGCCGATTTTGCTGAGACCGGCATAGAATTGAAGAGTACCCCATATGAGGGCGAAGATGATAAGATCCGTCCAGGGGAGACCTTGTCGTTGACACAGATCAATTACAGGCTCCCGCAGGAGGAAGACTTTTATAAGTCTCATGCATGGGAAAAGATGCAGCAACTCCTGATCGTCTATTACAAAAGAATGCGGGAACTGGCCGAGAAAAGGCGTTCAAAGCTGTTCTATCCTATCCGTTTCGTCTTCATGCTGAAGCCAGACCAAAGAGACCTGGCGATAATCGAAGCAGATTATCGGCTCCTGACCGGATATATGATACGTGGAGAGGCAGATAAGCTGTCACGCACCCACGGACAATATCTGGGGGTAGCGCCAAAGAGCGGCAAGAAGGAATTCGTCCCTCAATATTATGGAGACCACACACTCGCACTAAAACGTGGGTATGTGTTAAAGATACCGTACTTGACGTTCGTCCTTCACAGGGTTGCCGGCATTATCGAAGATACCGGCGGTACGATCATCACCGACATAAGAGAGCTACAGGACAAGACGCTCGCCGAGATCCTTGAGGAGCGCGTACAGAGGTTCATAGGGATGGACATCGGGTCTATCTGGGAACAAGTCAAGCGCCCGGATGAAGAAGGGCTCCCATCGGCCAAGAATGAGGATGCTGTCCTGTCTTGCAGGATGCTCGGTGTACCAAATAACCGAGTTGAGGAATTTGTCAAGGCAGGGATATTGCCAAAGGTGATAAAGTTCCGCAGAAAGAAGAGCGAGAACCAGCAGTTCAGATTAGAGGACTTCCGCTTCTCTGAACTCGCTGCGGAAGAGATAGACACAGACATCGAAGAGATGGACGACGCGCGCCATGGCTGGGAAGCTTCGAGATTGTTCTCGTATCTGGGCGACAGACAGTACCTCTTCATGGTGTTCTGGGACACAGAGAAAGGGCGTATCTTCAAGGGGTGCCAATTGTGGGGGATATCAGATGATGATCTGGAGATCGTCCATGCCGCATGGGCAAAGACTAAGCAGATCCTAAACGAGGGGGTCAGGCTCACCCTGCACTATGATAAGAACGGAAAGGTCTCTGTAGGGAACAATCTTCCGGGCATCGCTGATAACGGTGTGTTCCATATAAGGCCGCACGCAAGCCAATCCTATCATGTGATAGACGGTATTGCATACGGGAACGGTTCGCTGTCTGACAGTGATCGTTTACCGGACGGCAACAGGATGACGAAACAGGCATACTGGCTCAATCGCTCGTATATCGAGTCGCAATTGAGGCCTGAACTCGTCATGCGTTATGATAGATGATCTACAGGCTTACGCCTGATATCATAAGGCCTATCGATCCGTCATGAGACGGTGTTCATGTCGGGCATGTCCCGCAGGCCGAAAAATAAGTGAGATGGCTTTACGCCAAGGAGGACTTTAGTGATGGAAAAGAGAGTGGTAGAGTTGTTTGCCGGGGTCGGCGGGTTCCGCCTCGGCCTCGACAGGCTGAACAGCGGCTGGGATACCGTATGGTTCTCCCAGTGGGAGCCCGGAAAGACCAAGCAGTGGGCTCATGATTGTTATGAGGAGCACTTTGGAAAGAGCGCCGACCTCGAAGGAAACACAGAGCGAACAGGAGGGGATATCAGTGAGATGCCGAAAGAACTGATCCCGGACCATACGCTCCTTGTCGGGGGATTCCCCTGTCAGGACTATTCCGTAGCTCACACACTGGCGACATCCAAAGGCATCGAAGGCAAGAAAGGTGTCCTGTGGTGGCAGATCAGAGATGTACTGATCGCAAAGAAGCCGGCGTTCTGTATCTTTGAGAACGTAGACCGACTGCTCAAGTCGCCTGCTAAACAGCGGGGGAGAGATTTTGGCATAATCCTTGCCTGTATGGCCGAGCTTGGCTATTCCGCCGAATGGCGTGTTGTCAACGCCGCTCTGTATGGCGCAGCACAGCGCCGCCGGCGCACGTTCATCTTTGCGTACCGGAACGATACGGAGTACGGCAGATCGATATCTCAAAAGGATGCGGGAGAGATCATTGAGACGGGTGGCTTGATGGCGCAGGCATTCCCGGTGAAGGTTGTGAACCCTGTCAGGGAGGCCGTGATGTCGACCGATATCGTAGAGGTGTCAGATCACTTTGCATTTGATTTCGGGAATGCCGGATATATGACTGCAAGCACGATCTATACAGCAGATGTCAAAGAGGATGATGTGCCGCCGACGCCTCTTGGCAAGGTTCTGGACCCGAATGTGGATGAGCGATACTATATCACGGCGGACAAGATGCCTAAATGGGCTTACCTCAAGGGTGCCAAAAAGATAAACCGGACTGCCGCAAACGGGCATGAGTATGTGTTCTCTGAAGGACCGATCGCATTCCCGGACCCCTGGGACAGGCCTGGCAGGACCATGCTGACAAGCGAATCCACATTGAACCGCAGTACTCATGTTGTTGCCGACCCCGGGAATGGGCGTCTCCGTATCCTGACGCCGGTCGAAGCAGAGCGCCTGCAGGGGTTTGATGACGGTTGGACGGATACGGGCATGCCAGAGCGCATGCGATACTTCTGCATGGGCAATGCGCTTGTAGTACCGATGATTACGCGCATGGGGAGCGTCCTGGATGAGATCATTAAAGATGAACCATGATCTATCTCTGTCAGATTACAGCTTCGTTTATAAGGACCCCATGTAGCGTACCCTGTTTTAACAGAAATATTAGAAAAGCTGTCACACGTATCGTGGGGCAGCTTTTTTTGACGAAAGATGTCTACAAAAAAGGCCTTTAAGAGAGGAAACGATATCGCGGACTGGATTTCCAGTCTTTTTGCCGCTTCAACCATGTTTTCCTCCTTTATGACGTTTGTTTCTATTGTTTTTGTGTAAAAAATTATACTTGAACATGAGATGTTCCGTATTCCAAACATCAGCTTCTCCCATATCGAACTCGCCAGTAATTAGAGTTGTACAGGAACAACTGCCGTGATGAAGCGCTTCAACGCCTACTGCGAAGAGGTAGGGCAGACCAAGACCCTCGCTTTTGAGCGGATTGTGTCTGCCTACCTCGACCAATATGAAGAAGACAAAAGACGGTTCCAGGAGTATACGAAAAACCAAGAACCGGGCGCAAATACGTGACAAAAACGATATACCGCATACGAAAAACCCGGAGAAACCGATTCTCCGGGTTTTCCTGATGCATTTCGTAGCGGGAACGGGAGTCGAACCCGCTATCTCCGGCTTATGAGGCCGGCGTTGGTATTCCGTTCCACTCTCCCGCAAAGCCCGTACCGGGAATCGAACCCGGATCATCTGCTCGGAAGGCAGATGTGTTAGCCATTACACCACACGGACAATGATAAAGACCAAAAATCAAAGGCGCAGGGTATACAGCCAATTATGCAATGCCTGCGAAAGCTTCCCGAGGGACTCGAACCCTCAACCTGCTGATTACAAATCAGCTGCGCTGCCAATTGCGCCAGAGAAGCAAATGTGCCGGTTTATTTAGGTGCGTGCCACCCGATCGAAAGCCTTCCACTTTCATGCGAAACCAACTGCTTCGTACAGTGTGTGCATGGTTTTAACGTTGCCGGCACAACGACGGATCATTTCCCGATCCGCAAGGGGATTGGCGCAGCAGGATTCGAACCTGCGGCATACTCGGGTACTCCAGCGGTTCGCTTTTCTTGCGCAAACCGATTCGGAATGACAGGAATCGAACCTGCGTCGGGGCTTCCTCGGCCGCCATATTCCCCGCTCTACCAGTTGAGCTACATTCCGATAGGGGTTTAGGTCACCCCCAAGCCGCACATCCCGCACATTTGGCCTGATACGTTACTCGCAAACGACCTTTCAATCCATCGGCGTCCCGACCGATATACTCACTTCGTTTTGCGTGTATTATTAGGTAGGCGGATAATTTGCTCTCCACCCCGATGGGTGGCAAGTTGGACTCGAACCAACCTCTACCCGGTCTGAGACCGTTGCATCACCGATTATGCTATGCCGCCATCCAACATGTTGTGTGTCTTTCCACTTGCCATTCTGTTTGGTCGGGCTGTCCGGCAAATGGACAGCTTGCTTAACAGAAAGCGGGAGCAGAAGGAGTCGAACCTTCGTTTCCTGAGGATGAGTCAGGCTGTTGCCGTTGCGGGGTCCGGCAAGCACATCACTCTTGCGGCTTTTCGCTACGCATATACTCCCATGAAACGGACACGGCAAGGCTCGAACTTGCGACACCTCGCTTAACAGGCGAGTGCTCTGACCGGACTGAGCTACGTGTCCTTGGAATGATACGAAAGTGGAGCTGAAGGGACTCGAACCCTTGACCCCCTGCGTGCAAAGCAGGTGCTCTCCCATCTGAGCCACAACCCCATGTGCCGGTCTTTCCCGGCTGCCAGTACCAATTTTCACCCCCTGTGCAAAACAGGAGAGGAGGGCACGGACAAAGAGAAGGATGGACAGAACCACCTGTTCCATTGTCGCGCATATATGATATGTCAGAAAAAAATTTGCCCATCTCCCGTATATAAAAGGAAATTCAATTTTTGCAAAAAATATCTTCTCAAAAAACAAAACAGATACGGGCGTCCGGAAAAGGCGATGCCGCCCTGCCAGGATGTCTGCATGCAGGGAAAGCCTTATTCCTGACCGCGGACACGCTTTGCCGCCTCGATCTCCCCGGCACGGCGGAGGATCTTGAAGGGGTAGGGCAGAACGGTGCTGTTCCGGTCCTGACGGACGAACCCGACGTTCAGGAGCTCAAAGACATCCTCAGGACGAAAACCGACCGGATCCCCGGACAGGGCACGTATCTTATATATGTGCGGGTAGGCCGGGATGCTCTGTGCATTCGCCCGCCTGGTATGTCCCGAAATATAGAAGAAAGAATCCCCATCCAAACGCCAGGAGAAATCATAGAGCCCGCCGGTCTCCTCAGCATATTTTTTTCTGCGGGAGAAGAAGCTCTCGATGCTGCGGTCCGTATACGGCACTGCCTGCATCCCTGTCTCGGATAGTTCATAGAGCCGCCCGGCGCAATCTTCGAGCAGCATCTCAAAACTGTCCGTGCCAAGCTCTGCCGCGCGGTCAAAAAGGGCATCTCGTTCTTTCTCAGAAAGCTTACGGACGGTTTCCTGCCCGCCGGTTTGGAAAACACGTACCAAATCATCCTTCTCCGCCAGATAGAAGGCGGAAAAGAAGGAGGATACCGGAGCGAAATCAAGACGTCCGTCCATGATCGCCGTACTGATGCAGAGTTCCCGTATAGCAGCGCGGAGGACGGCTGTTTTTGTCTCCGCATCCGTCAAAAGGGAAGCATCCGTCACATGCTGCACGTTCGGGGCGATATCATCCCCATACGCATCCTCTATATCCTCATCTTTTTCCGGCACAACAGAAAGCAGGAGTTTTCCATCCGGGCGCAGGATAAGGGAGGGATCAACACCCGGCCCGGATTCCCGGTTTTTGTTGCGCGGCACGGAAACCGTACGTGTGAAAAGACTCCCGAAGCGGTCCCGGTATACGACAGCAAGCTCCGCTTTCTGGGCGTTCACAGGCAGGTATACTGTGACGGGAGCGCTTGTCTTGAGGAAGCCCTTCTGCGCACCGGCGATGACAGCCCGCGGGTCATCTATGCGGAAGTCTTCAAAAGCCGCATCCGGCACGAAGAGATAAGGTACGCCGAGAGCAGCGATAAGATCCTCAGGATCGATCAGTTCTTCTCCGCCTTTTATGGTAAGCCCGTACTCCATCAGGATCCCGGCGAACGCCTTCTGTTCGGACAGGAGGGGTTCACGGTCAGAGAAAGCGGCAAAAGTAAGGCTGTCAGCCTTTGAAAACATGAGCGGTTCAACCCGGATCCCAAGCCTTGTCGCACGAACCGCTTCCATAACGATGCAGAGAAAGTAATCCTTGCCGGCCGGATACTTCTTGGAATAAGTCTCTACAGGGATACGGACCTTTGTTGCCGAACGTTTTTCCTTCGATAAAACACGCGTACAGGGTATCCCATGCCCGCCTCGGACAATGAATCCGCCATCATTGATCCTCGCCGTCCCGGCGGGATCTTTCCGGTAACATCCGCCGTTCGTATCGACTGAAAGGACAGGAAACGGTTCGCCGCCAAGCGAAACGGTCCTGACCGAAAGCGAAAGGCAGCTGATAAGCCCGCGCCTTTCCGCATCGACAGCGCGGAAGATGCCGGCGGGGAGTTCATCAGGACGGCAGCAATGATTGACGACAGCATACCCGACAGCGAGTTTGATGAGGGCGCTTTCCCCTTCTTTTTCAGCATAAGCGCGGCAGGAAAGACTCCGGCAGCGCCCGGCTCCGGATAGACGGGGGATATCCTCCGTCCGGATAAATATATCTGTTGACCGGACCGAGCCGCCGTAAGCCCTGATCTGCGGAAAGAGACAGACTCCGCCGCGCCTGACAGACAAAAGCGCCTCATAGGCGCAGGAATAGCTGATCTCCTTCGTGTCCGAAAACGGAACGAAGGAGACGACGCTGTAAGAAGCAAGGGCGTCCATATCGCAGATGACCCGCCCGCAGATAGCAATATCATTCATACGTTTTCTCCTTTTCAAGCTCCCGGCAGACCTTATACAGCATCTCCTCCCAAAGAAAACGCTCGACCTGCATCACATACTGAAACCGGCATGCCGGTGTAAAATTCGCAACATCCTCTTTTGTAAAGAGGTGATTTAATGCATATATGACGACATCCTTCCCTGTCTCTTTACAGAGCTTCCTGAGCACGGGATGATTCCGTGTGGTAAACACCTCAACCCCGGGTTCGTTCCCCGTAAAGCGCGTATCGATAAAGAGCAGGTAGTTCCGCCCGTCCGGCATGCGGGAGAACTTATTGGCCATGGCCCTGTAACCCTCGTCCCCGGCGGCATCCTCCGCCAGAAGGATATCGCCCACATGGGCTTTGGCGTCCACAGCGACCCTTTGGTGCAGGAAGATGTCCGCATCCTCATAGCGCCCCGCCATGTCTGTGCCGACCAGTTCCGGGAGTTCCATCACAGCAAGCATATGCGCTTCATCCTTATGCGCCGCAAGGACCATCCGAAGAAGGGCCTTCGTGAACGTTTCCCCGCATTCCCCCGCAAAATAGGACACGCATTGTCCCGAATAGGCATACGGAACAAAAGGCTCTTTTTCTGCACGTTGCCGGAAAGTCTCGGAAAGGACCGGCGCAAAAGCCGCCTCAATGCGGGACACTTCTTCCGCCGGAAGGAGATCCCGGTAAAAGGCGAGCGGCTCGTAAAGGTTCTCGACAAACAGTGAAGCAGACCGGGCGCCGGGCAACACCGGCTCATTCGACATGAAATACATCTCCCAGAAAGCGGCCGCAAGATCCCGGCTCCGCACAGCAAAACGCGGGGTATCATAAACGGAACGCTGCTCCAGTCCGTTCAGCCACTCGGACGCAAGAGGGTAGCACCCGTCAAGGTCGATGTACGACATCTGCCCGCCGGTACGACAGGCAATCTTGCGGGCTTCATGACGTCTGAAGAGTGCGGGAAGGTCACGGCGGTTCTTTTCCTTTTTGGCAAGCCCGAGCTTTTTCATGTCACCCTTAACAGCCTCTTCGGCTTTCCTGTTCCACCGCTCAAACGCAGAATCACATTGATCGCCTGTACTGTGCCACTCTTCCGCCGCATCCAGCACGCAGGAAAGCTCAAAACCAAGCATGCAGGGAATGGGTTCCCGGTCAGAGGAAACGCTCATGAACTGATCCCGTATCAAAAGCCGGTCCCGGGATACGATCTGCTCGTCGATGCGGATCACGGTCTGCCCGAGCGGCGGGTCGTTGCGGAAGCGCCCCAACACCTGGGCAATCTTCACATCCTGTTCGATCTTATAAGGAGAGCGGTCGTCATCCGGGAACGGATCCTTCCTGCAGATGCTGTTCCCAGCCCGAAGACGCTCATCAAGGCACCCCCATGCCGTATCGGGAGCGTGCCCGATGTAACCGGCGTTTACAAGGTTCGCCCCGGCAGTAATGATCTCCCTTGGGGTGCTGCCACGGTAGACGCCTGGCAGGATGTTGGCGAAACGCTTCAGGGCGATCCCGGAGAGGTTGCGCTTCTTCCCGTCAAGACTGATGCTGTGATCAAACCCCCTCCCGCCGGACCGCTCCGCACAGAAGATGAAGAGCTTTGTGCCGTGCGTGATCTTGATGTCGTCAAGGCTCACCGAGTCTGGCTTTCCGGAAGCGTTCAGCACAGGGTCAAGCCTCCACGCAGATGGGTCCTGCGGATCCGGGCGGACAGTATCGTAGAAATAGAGCCGGCCTTTCTCCACGCAGGCAAAACGGCATTCCGAGGCAATGCGAAAGAAAAGAGAAGAGGTAACATCAAAAGTCTCCGGCCGTTCAAGACATGCAAAATGGCGAAGGAAGCGGAAGACATCCTTTGGGTCGAGCTTCCTGGTCTGGAAGAAAGAAAACACAAAGGTGTCTTCCCCGAGCGCCTCCCGGAAACGGAACTCGTCCAGCATGACCTGGAGGACATAGGCAAGGTACTCTTTAAGACCCTCGTCAAGGTCAAACCCGGGCGTAAGAGTGGCATAGGTCAGCGAGAACCGTTCATCGTCCGTCAAATGCGGCTGCCCTGCCGCACCGTTGTCGTAAAAACCATCCACACTCCATTTTTCAATGAAGACACGCGGCGGAGTCTTCCCGTACAGGGTTCCCTTGATCACGCTGACTTCCTTTGTCAGCGCGGCGATATCCGATGCCGGGGTCTCGTACAACAGGCGCTTCTCCGCATCTGCCCGGATATACTCCATGGGGATATTCCCCATGGCATCATAACGGCCGGTTGCGGACAGGAAGACCGTGAAGGCGCAGTTGTGCAGCATGGAGCGGATGAAGAGGGCCGGCAGCACCTGCAGGCTGTAGGATTCGATCCGGGTCTTTGTGATATGGTCCTGTCCGTCATCAAGGGTAGCCAGCGTAAGGCCGCTTAAGAAAGGGTCTGTGCCGGTGCCGTCATCCGTTTCAAGCCTGCCGGCAACGTTCTCCGGGAACATGATGCCGCACATATAACGGGTCTGGTCTTCGCTTAATCCGATATGATTGCAGGCGCTTTTCCTGATACTGTCCGCCAAAAGCCACCCGGAAGCGCCGGACGTTTCGTGATGCCGCGGATCTTCATAGGAAAACATACGCAAAAGCTTTGCCGCACGGTCAATCAGCTGCCGGGAAGCAATAAGGTACGCATTAAGGGACGGAAAGCCGTCATGTTTTTCATCCGTGACGACAACCGCCGTTCCTTCGGTTTCGCCGGGATGCAGCGAATAAGCTTTCCCGATACTGGTGACCCTGCCGTGCCACTGGGCGATGCGGAGACTGTTTCCCGGCTCTCCGCCGTCGACCGGCTCTTCGTAGAGGATATTCCGGATATAGCCGCCGGTATCATCCAGGTTGACAAGTCCGAAATCACGGAAGAAGGACGCAAGATCGTCCACAAGCTCACGCGCCGGGTCCGAGACCTTCTTCGTATATTTGTCCGTGTCGACATCCCACGAAGGCGGAGGCGTAAAAAGCCGCGGGAGCTTCAGGTACAGGTCCTCGAGTAGTTCAGGGATACTGGTGTGCTGGTCGGCTGTCTTTTCCACCCTGTCCTGCAGGAGCTCGGCAAAAAAGGCATCCGACTCGTCTATGATACAGGCGGTATCCGATGCCGGCCCGAAGAAGACATCGTCGGCGGGGTTTCTTGAAACGCCTGTGATCATCTTTTTGGCGGTCATGACCACGATCCCGATCTTATGCTCACGGTCGAGTTCGAGAGGAAAGAGATTGCGAAGCTGGGCGAGCGCCAGCTCATCCGGGGCTCCGCTGTTATCTGCCGATGCCTGTTTTCCCCGTCCCTTCTTCGATGCCCCGCGTGCACGGAACGTCCGCTCTTTCCCGTCGTACAGGAACCGGATCGTCAGGTTCCGCCATATGCGAAAGACGCATCGCGACAGGTATTCATCACGGGGGTCACGCTCCCCGGGCAGGAGGCTGCTTTTTCCGCCATCGCCCTTCAGGTTCTCCACCTGGTCAAAAAAGGAGTCATAGACAGACAGGTCCCGCAGGACATCACAAAAAGCCGGAGTCCAGGCGGAAAGAAGACGGTCTGTGTTGTTTTTCAGGATAAGAACACGATCGGCGCCGAACTTGTCCATAAGCTCTGCTCCGAGCGCATCCCTCTGCTCCGTCTGCATCACAGAGATAAAGACCCGGTCTACGTTCCGGTCTTCATCCGCAACCTGACGCCAAAGCTCCCGGATATAAAAGGGGATGCTGTAGGTCTTTCCGGTCCCGGTCGGCGTGTCAATGATGATCGAATGAAATCCACCCTTACGAGCATTGCGGATATTGTTCAAATTGATCTCCCGGATCTTTTCAAGCGCCGCAACGGCTTTGTTTGCTCCGGCTGTGATTTTTGTTCCCATGAGAAATATCCTCCTAAAACAATTTCTATAGTGATATGTCAGATTGTTTTGGTAGGGTCGGAAAATTGAGATTGGAGGAAAGAATCCAACCGAAAATATATATGACATATCAAATGAGTAACCTGACAAATAGGAATGAAAATACAAAGGAGGAACAAAATATGCCAAGCTGGTGTAACAACACGGTCAAGATGCAGGGTATCGCAAAGATGTCCGGATATTTCACCGACGGGGAATTCGACTTCAATAAGGTCATTCCAATGCCCGAAGCCCTCAATATCGAGACAATGTTTTCGCAGGAATATGCAATAATTGCATATCTCACAGACGGATTAAAAAAACATCTCGCCGAACTGGAGGAAGAGAAACAGGCAATCGCGCAGAAATATGCCAACAACCGGTTTATGGAAGACTGGCCGACCGCAGCAGAAGAAAAGGTGAAGGAATTTGTCGAGACATGCCGGCCCGATCTGGACAGGCTTGTTGCGGAAGGCAAGGTGTATGTGCATAACCACCTGCACTACGGAGCTCCGACATGGTCTGAATGGCGCAACCAAAATTGGAATACAAGTCGGAATGCGTGCGACACAAGAATTGTTGACGACGACACGATCTGCTTCGATACAGCATGGGCAGTCCCGATACCCGTTCTGCTCAAAATATCGAAAGACCGGCAGACGGAAATCAGCGGAGATTTTTGGATCGAAAGCGGTACGGAAGGCGAATACAAACTTGCGAACGGGAAGATCGTTCATTTCGAACGCCGGCCGATCAGATACGAATTTAAAGAAGATTAACAACCGTCAAGAAAGGGAATCCATGAGCGGGTTCCTTTTTATATGCGCAAACCATCCCGCGCCGGTTCTGACATATCATATGTATCACCTGAAAACCGGAGCTCATCAAGAAAGGAGAACAACAAAAAATGGGCAAAATACATTTCGAAAACCTCGTCATAGAAACGACGAGGCGCTGTAATATGCGCTGTGCCCACTGCATGCGGGGAGAAGCCCAGAATGTAGACCTGGATCAAGCGATGCTTTATTCGCTCTTTTCCAGGCTTGGAAGCATTGACAGGCTCACATTTACCGGCGGAGAACCGACCCTAAATGTCAAAGCCATTGAAAATACGCTGCGCTTCTGCCAGATATTCCATGTGAAAGTCGAAGGGATCAATGTCGTCACAAACGGAAAACAGATCTCGGATCAGTTCATCCAAACCATGCTTGACTGGTATCTGTACTGCATCGAATGTGGCGGGGACAGAGATATGTGCGCTGTCGCCGTATCGCGGGACAGGTTTCACGAAGAGATCCCTGAGCGGAATATCGAAAAACTGCGTGGACTGTCTTTCTTTTATCCGACAAAGAAACGGGTCTCCCCACAGAAATGGGATACACCTCCGATTATCGATTGCGGGAGAGCGCGCCGACTCGACATGCCGAAAAGCGCACCGTTCGATAACGGGCCGATCGAAGTCAAAAAAGAGGGCGATGACCTGTATGTGTATCACGCAGCGATCACAGTCACGGTACACGGCGATATCTTAAAGCACTGTGACTACGAATACGAGAACATCGAGCCGATTAGGCTCTGCTCGTATCGGGATGTATTTAATGTATTCGAACGGCTCGCCGTTTAAGAAAAAAAGGAGGAACAAAATTATGGGAACAAAGGTATCATTCGGAGTGGTTTGGCAGATGTACGGAAGGCAGACGATTGAGCTGCCGGACACTGTCAATGCCGACGACAAACAGGCAGTCAGGGAGTATATCGAAAGTATCTGGGATGATCTCCCGCTCCCGTCAGGCGAATATCTTATGGAGTCTGACGAGCTAGACCCGGATTCGATCGTGATCGAAGAACCTGACCCGGATCCGATTAAAATCGGAAAACCTGACCCGGGTCAGATTAGACAGCTCAAAAAGGACGATATCCTCGAAATCACGCTGCTCAGTGCGGAAGAAATGGACGCGGCAAAAGAGAACATCCCGATTTTCGAGGGATGGTGGTGGCTGCGCACGCCGGGAGCGCGCAGTGATTATGTAAGATGCGTTAACCCGGAAGGAGACATCGATAATGACGGCCGTTTTGTTTGCGGCGACATGGTCGGTGTCCGTCCGGCTTTACGGATAAGACCCGCATCTGCGGATCTCCCGATTGGAAGCAAGTTCCTGTTTGGAGAATTGTCGTGGACGGTGATTGCACCCGGTCTCGCTCTTTGTGACGGCTATCTGTGCACGATGTATTTCCGTAAATTTTATCAGGAAGCAGACGCCAACATGTACGAGACTTCGGATATCAGGAAATACCTTAATGAATGGTTTGCGGGTGTAGAAGATACGGGAAACATGGGGGTATGCGGATGACGGGACCGGGCCTCGTTTCGTTTACATGGCATCGGGATCGGAAGACAATACCTGCCCGAAAACATGGAAGCCGTCCATCCACATGCCGAAAACAGCAGCGAGGATCTTCCTGCGCGTCACGGATATCCGGCTTGAAAGGCTTCAGGATATCACGACGGAAGGCGTCAGAGACGAAGGTATCCGTGATATCCCGGATGGGGAGGCATTTGTATCATTTTGATACAAATCAGTACCTGGATCAGCGCGCCGTATCCTGTTGCCAGGGCAGGCAATAAAAAATCTGACATATCATTGGTGAGAGTGTCGCTGAGACACCATATTGTTTCCAGCATGTGTCTTTAAGGAAGGAGGCGGCAGGTATTCATGCGTATATGTTCCGAAATGCCGTTCCACAGCGGAATTGTCCTCAGGATATATCCGTCGCGGAACCAGAAACGCATCATCGCCGTCAATGACGGCTGTGACAGGGTCGTCTACAACCGCCTTATTGCGCTGAACAACGAACGGTACGAACTGTCCAAAACAGCAGACTTCGTCCCGGCTTACAGGGATCGGATCGCCTATATTGACAGTATCCTCCGCAACGCGACGACAGCATTGCCCGCGGCGCTAAAAAACAGCATGCCCTTCCTCTACGGGAAAGAGGTTGACTCACTAACGATAGACAACGCCATCAGGCACTACAGGGCTGCTTGGAAGAAGTTCAGGGAAGACCCGCGCGCAGGTGTACCCGTATTTCACAGAA
>ODAJ012068664.1_pt1 | contig 15325 bp, 9 predicted proteins | sample 1539241 | NCBI WGS metagenome assembly ODAJ01 (sample SAMN02144231, study PRJEB22623) | gut metagenome | biome: sheep rumen | host: Ovis aries | place: New Zealand
CTCCACTGGGAAGCTCCAGCTTCATAAGGGCATCGATGGTCTTGGCTGTTGAGCTGTAGATGTCGATGAGACGCTTGAAGTTTGACAACTGGAACTGCTCGCGAGCCTTCTTGTTTACGAAGGTTGAGCGGTTAACGGTGAAGATGCGCTTGTGTGTGGGCAGGGGGATTGGTCCACTTACGATGGCACCCGTAGCCTTTACAGCCTTTACGATCTTCTCTGCTGACTTGTCTACGAGCTGATGGTCGTAGCTCTTCAGCTTGATGCGGATTTTCTGACTCATTCTGGTAAAATTAGAAAATTAAACAATTAAATAATTTAAGGAATGGGGTTGTCACTAAAGAGTCATTTGCTCAGTGCCAGACCCCATTCTTTTAGCTTTCATTTTTATGGATGGTGCGAAACACTATACGAGGTCTACGCGGCCCTTGCACTCCTCGAGCACGGTCTTGGCGATAGAGCTCGACAGAGGTGCATGGTGATCGTACTCCATAGAACTGGTTGCACGTCCTGAGGTGATGGTACGCAGAGCGGTTACATAGCCGAACATCTCTGACAGGGGAACCATAGCCTTGACGATGCGGGCACCGCTGCGGGCTTCGTCCATACCCTGAACCATACCACGGCGCTTGTTGAGGTCGCCGATAACGTCACCCATGTTCTCCTCGGGAGTAACCACCTCTACCTTCATGATAGGCTCCATGAGAGTGGGGCCAGCCTTAGGACAGGCGTTCTTGAAGGCGTTGTGGGCAGCGAGCTCGAACGACAACTGGTCAGAGTCAACGGGGTGGAACGAACCATCGGTGAGAACAACCTTCATGCCGGTCATGGGGAAGCCACCGAGAACACCGTTCTTCAGGCAGTCCTGGAAACCTTTCTGTACTGAAGGAATGAACTCCTTGGGCACGTTACCGCCCTTAACCTCGTTGATGAACTGCAAGTCGCCCTCGGTGTAGTCCTCGTCCTTCGGACCGATGGTAACGATGATGTCGGCAAACTTACCGCGACCACCCGACTGCTTCTTGTAAACCTCGCGCAGGGTGACGGGCTTAGTGATTGCTTCCTTGTAGTTAACCTGCGGCTTACCCTGGTTACACTCTACCTTGAACTCGCGCTTCAGACGGTCGATGATGATGTCCAAGTGGAGCTCGCCCATACCCGAGATAATGGTCTGACCACTCTGCTCGTCGGTGCGAACGGTGAAGGTCGGGTCTTCCTCGGCCAGCTTGGCCAGTCCGTTGTCGAGCTTGGCTACGTCGGCCTGGCTCTTAGGCTCTACAGCGATAGAAATTACGGTGTCGGGGAAGGTCATAGACTCGAGCACGATAGGTGCGTTCTCGTCGCAGAGAGTGTCACCAGTGCGGATGTCCTTGAAACCTACGCCAGCACCTATATCGCCTGCGTCGATTGACTCCATGGGGATTTCCTTGTTGGAGTTCATCTGGAACAGACGGCTGATGCGCTCCTTCTTGCCAGAGCGGGGGTTGTAAACGTAGCTTCCGGCTGTCACCTTACCCGAGTAGACGCGGAAGAATACCAGACGGCCCATGTACGGGTCAGTGGCAATCTTGAACGCCAGAGCCGCTGTAGGCTCAGTCTCCGACGGCGTGCGAGTTTCCTCTGCATCGGTATTGGGGTTGGTTCCGGGGATAGCGTCGATGTCGAGCGGTGAGGGCAAGAAAGCACACACGTAGTCGAGCAGTGGCTGCACACCCTTGTTCTTGTACGAAGAACCGAGAAGCATCGGGGTGAGTTCCATAGAGAGAGTACCCTTGCGGATGGCAGAGAGAATCTTCTCCTCGGGAATGTCCTGACCATCGAGATACATCTCCATGAGCTCGTCGTCGAAGTTGGCAGCGCTTTCGAGCATCTTCTCGCGCCACTCGTTGGCCTCGTCGACCAGGTCAGCGGGGATTTCCTCTACGTCGTACTCGGCGCCCATCGTCTCGTCGTGCCACAGGATGGCCTTCATCTTGATAAGGTCTACCAAGCCCTTGAAGTTCTCCTCGGCACCGATAGGAATCTGCACGGGGCAGGGATTGGCTCCGAGGATGTCCCTCATCTGCTGTACGGTCTCGAAGAAGTCGGCACCCGAGCGGTCCATCTTGTTTACATAACCGATACGCGGCACGTTATACTTGTCGGCCTGGCGCCATACGGTCTCCGACTGGGGCTGTACGCCGTCGGCAGCCGAGTATGTAGCCACGGCTCCGTCGAGCACGCGGAGCGAACGCTCCACCTCAGCGGTGAAGTCAACGTGTCCCGGAGTGTCGATGAGGTTTATCTTGTACTGCTTTCCGTCATAGTTCCAGTTACATGTAGTAGCTGCCGAGGTGATGGTGATACCACGCTCCTGCTCCTGGGCCATCCAGTCCATGGTGGCGGCACCGTCGTGTACCTCACCAATCTTGTGGGTCTTACCTGTGTAGAAGAGGATGCGCTCCGAAGTTGTCGTCTTTCCGGCATCGATGTGAGCCATGATGCCGATGTTGCGTGTGAGTTTAAGATCGCGATTTGCCATTGTTTTGTATCCTTTTACTTTTTAACCTTTTCTATACTTGTCTTAGAAGCGGAAGTGTGCAAATGCGCGGTTAGCCTCAGCCATGCGGTGCATATCCTCCTTACGCTTGAACGCACCACCCTGATTGTTGAAGGCATCCATAATCTCGGCAGCGAGCTTCTCGGCCATTCCCTTGCCGCCACGCTTGCGGGCAAAGCTGATCATGTTCTTCATCGAAACGCTCTCCTTGCGGTCGGGGCGAATCTCAGTAGGAACCTGGAATGTGGCACCGCCGATACGGCGGCTCTTTACTTCTACCTGGGGAGTGATGTTGTCGAGAGCCTGCTTCCAAATCTCGAGGGCAGACTTCTCGTTGTCCTTCATCTTATTGCCAACGATGTCGAGAGCGGTATAGAAAATGGTGTAAGAAATATTCTTCTTACCGTCGTACATAAGATGGTTAACGAACTTCGACACCTTGGTGTCGTTGAATTTTGGGTCAGGCAGCACCTGACGCTTCTTTGGTTTTGCTTTTCTCATTGTTTGATTAAAGATTTATTCTGCGGAGGCTGTCGTCGTTACGTTCTTCAACTCCCACTCCTGGGCGTTTACTCAACCTTAATTAAAACGTTCTCCAGCAAAACTTATATTATTATAAATAATGTGTGACTACCGAGAGTCTTTTTGGTGAGCTGCAAGCTCCCGGCCATCTCCGACTGTGAGCTTGCAACTGTAATTAAGCGACTGTGTGACTGTCGACCGGCAGGACGTCAACGTGCCTGACCGCCAACCCGTCAGCACGTCTACTTCTTAGCCTTAGGACGCTTAGCACCATACTTCGAGCGGCGCTGTGTGCGGTTTGCCACGCCGGCGGTATCGAGCGTACCGCGAACGATGTGGTAGCGCACACCGGGAAGATCCTTCACACGCCCACCGCGAACGAGCACGATGCTGTGCTCCTGCAAGTTGTGTCCCTCTCCGGGGATGTAGGAGTTAACCTCCTTCTGGTTTGTCAAACGAACACGGGCAACCTTACGCATTGCCGAATTAGGCTTCTTAGGTGTGGTTGTGTAAACACGAACGCATACGCCACGACGCTGAGGACATGAGTCCAGAGCAGGCGACTTGCTCTTGTCTACAAGCACCTTTCTGCCTTTTCTTACCAATTGTGAAATTGTAGGCATAATTTTACTTTTTTAATTTTTGTATATATTGTATTTTATTTGTATTCAAGCTATTACGCCTCGCATTGTCACCGTCGCACGACAAAGCCATTCGCAAGGCCATATTCGGGGTGCAAAGGTAGCAACTTTTCTGAAACAGAACAACTCACAATATTATAAAAAACTCCGCGCGAGCAGTGATTTAATTATATTTAACCTTTATTAAACCACTTAAACCATGCTCGGGATGTCATTTCTGCCACATGAGAGAGCTCTCACCCACCCCATGCCGCGCAAGCCAGCCCACAAACCGATTTTCCCAAAGCCCTTGGGAAGGTTTCTCCAGCAGCCCCGTAACATTGCTCCAGCTATCCTGTAGCAATGCTCCAGAGCCTCTGTAAGCTTACTCCAAGGCTCCCGGAGAAAGTTTACGGGCAAGTCAGCCCTTAACAAAACAGAACGAAACCGGGAACTCCCTGACAGTCAGAACTATGCGGAAAACAAAAAAGTCCCTCGTTCTGAGAGGGACCTTGTCTGGCAGCTTGCCCTTATGCTTCGCCCTTGTTGTTGCCAAAGGGAGCTATCGTGCGGGGCTGCTGGTTGGGGATTCTGATTTTTCCGAACTCAGACTCATACTTCACGATGTTATCCTGCAATGCCGCGAGCAGGCGCTTGGCGTGTTCCGGGGCAAGCAGAAGACGGCTTACCACCTGCGCCTTGGGCATACCGGGCATCATGGCTGCAAAGTCGAGCACGAACTCTGAGCTGGAATGGGCAATGATTGCAAAGTTAGAATAAACGCCTTTTCCCACCTCCTGCGGCAGGTCTACCTGGAACTGGCCGCTCTGTTTGTTCTGGTTGTTGTCCATAGTTTTTCTTTTTTAGTGAATATTGGTTTGTTTTGTTGCTAACAAACAGGCAAAAGCCGTTCCAACAGCCGCAGGCTGACAGATTGGCAGAACACGGGAAATGTCTTCTTGGCCCTTACTCAATAAGCTATATTCCCTATGCGTTTGTTCCTTACGAGGATTCTGAAATATGGGCATTTTCCATTTATCCTCAAGTCCTTACCGTCATCTCCCTTTCTGAAACGTACAATCTCGAACTGTTCGGGATTGTATTTATGCAAGAACGTAATAGGCACACCCATCAATCCACCAAAATCATTGGGAATGTCCTGAGTTTTATTGACATTGATGCCATCGCAGTTGTCATATTTGGGATAAACTGTCTCGTTACCATGATAGACTTTAGTGAGTTTAATGTCTTCATGGCGTTGGTCAAGCTCAAGGTTTGTCAACCAAAGACAACCATTTGTAGCAACAATCTTCTGGCCATGTTCATTCACACTTACTTCAGTACCATATTGTTCATAACTATCTGGTACTATGAAACCGGAAATCCCGCGCCCAAGATTAACCCCAAGCCATGCCTTGCCTTTTTGGATTAGTTCGAATATTTCCTTATATGTAATAGCATTAACATTCCCTATAACGAGGAACTGCTTGTTGTATCTCATTATTTGCGCCACAAACTCCCGAAACAACGAGAATGGCGGATTAGTGACAACCACGTCAGCCTGTTCGAGTAATCCAATACATTCCGGGCTTCTGAAGTCGCCATTACCCTTGAAATAATTAAGTCTAATGTCATCAGGATTGAAGTGGTCGCCATGTTCGCCATTATACTCACACCAAAAACCTTTCTCCACTTGCTGACTAAGAAACAAATCATTAGACTCCTTATAGCATGATGCGATTAATTTCTTAAGGCCCAACTCATGAAAGTTTATCGCAAAATATCGAAAGAAATTACTTTTCCGTGGGTCATCACAATTACAATAGACCACTTTTCCGGCAAAACGATTAGGATAGTATTGCAGTTCTCTTTCAATATCGCATAGTTGAGTATAGAACTCATCACTTTTCGACTTCTTTGCCTTCTGTAACAACTGATTTGTTGCGTTTCTTGCCATATCAAAGCGGTTTTGTCTGATTGAACAAATCACTCCACAGTACCTGAAGTGACGTATTAGCTATTTCAAACATCACAGAGAACATATCCTTGACATTCCAACTTCCTCCTTTTCCTTCAGTATAAATAGAGGCGGCCTGAAGCATAATTGTCTTGTCTGCATGACTCACAAATTTATTCTTGCAGAGATTTGTGTTGATAGGCATACCATAATTAGCTGCCGTCAGACGGTCTATTCTGTTAAGCATCCCAGAATTATATTCTAAAGTAACTACTCTACCGTCTGGACGTGTCACCATAATATTCTCGGTCAGGAAGTTAGAACCTTCTAGAAACAACACGTATGGAAAATGAGACTCTGCCAACATAAAATTGGCTATTTCTGAAATATTCTTGTATGACCTTTCTATTGCATTGCCAGCCGCCATCAAATCCTGATTATCATTCTTGCCAACAAGTTTTCCTTGTCTTATATTTTCTACATCTTTACCTTGGACCTTAGCTTCAGATACCAAAACGACGCGCCATTTCTCGTTATCATCAAGAACCTCTATTACACCTCCATCAGGAATGACACTCGCTTTTTCAACAAACAAGGTCTGCCCGAGAGTCGGGTCAACCTTTTGGAGAGCATCATTTATCTCTTTCTTTGTAATACTTGTTCTATACCTGAATGTCAGCTGAGGATAATCCACCTTAAGCTGTTCATATACGGCTTTTTGGATTTTGCCGACAGTCGTATCATGAAGTTTTGCTTCAGCACCGAAGATACTAATTACTCCATGACCAGCTTTTTGCTGGACAGTTAATCTTGATGATTGAGTTTGTGACATAAATAATCCAAATTTCAGAATTTCCGAAGTACTGTAATAATAAATATCCATAACAACAAAAAAAGTTGTACAGGAGTCTGTCATCTCTGATTATTCTTGTAACATAACGTTACCTTTAAAGTATTGTGAAATCATCTATGACATGCCAAAGATAAAAATAAAGTCTGAGAAAAAACACTCCCTTCAGACTTTTTTTCATTTATGAAAGCTGTTTTCCACTACGCGGAGCTACCTTTAATTCCAAACACAGGAAGGCATAAAAAAAGCAAACGGACTCCACGATACAGCTTCGTGGAGTCCGTTCTTAGCTTAATATTGGATTGTTTTACTCTGCGCTTTCTTCTTTCTCGGCAAAGTCGAGCACATTGCGGCGGTTGGCAAGGATGCGGTCGTACTCCTCGCGCGAGCCGACAACAAGCTTCTCCCACTGGCGCAGACCAGTTCCGGCAGGTATGAGGTGTCCGCAGATAACGTTCTCCTTCATACCCTCGAGACGGTCGCTCTTGCCCTTGATGGCAGCCTCGTTGAGCACCTTGGTGGTCTCCTGGAACGATGCAGCCGACATGAACGACTTGGTCTGCAGTGCGGCGCGCGTGATACCCTGAAGTATCTGCACTGATGTGGCAGGCACGGCATCGCGCACCTGAACCGTGCGGAGGTCGCGGCGCTTGAGGCTCGAGTTCTCGTCGCGCAGCTTGCGGGCAGAGATAATCATTCCCTTGTAGCAAGTCTCAGAGTCGCCGGCATCGGTGACAACCTTCTTGCCCCAGATGCGGTCGTTCTCCTCAGCAAAGTCGAGCTTGTCTACCATCTCCTGCTCGAGGAAAGTGGTGTCGCCCGGATCCTTGATCTGAACCTTGCGCATCATCTGGCGCACGATAATCTCGAAGTGCTTGTCATTGATCTTCACACCCTGCAGACGGTAAACGTCCTGCACCTCGTTGACGATGTACTCCTGAACCGCCGTGGGACCCTTGATGGCCAGAATGTCGGCAGGAGTGATTACTCCGTCAGAGAGCGGTGTTCCGGCACGCACGGCATCGTGCTCCTGAACAAGGATCTGCTTAGACAGCGAAACGAGGTACTTGCGCTGCTCGCCGGTCTTTGAGGTGACGATAATCTCACGGTTTCCGCGCTTCACGCGTCCCATCTTCACCTCACCGTCGATTTCGCTTACCACAGCGGGGTTGCTCGGGTTGCGAGCCTCGAAGAGCTCGGTAACACGTGGCAGACCACCCGTGATGTCGCCTGCACCACCCATGACACGAGGTATCTTGATAAGTGTGGTACCAGTCTTGATGATTGTACCATCGACGATGCGCTGCTCAATGTGTCCTCCCACAGGGAAGATGTATGTTCCGAGAATATCCTCGGGATTGTAGCGGCCCGTCTCACGGTTCTTGTGAGCACCCTTGCGCACGATGTCGCAGGTGGGCACGCGGTTGCGGTCCTTAGAGTCTATCACGATACGCTCCTCAAGACCAGTGGCATCGTCGGTCTCGGAACGATAGGTGACACCTTCGAGCACGTCGTGGAAGCGCACAACGCCTGCATATTCGCTGACGATTACGGCATTGAACGGGTCCCACTTGGCTATGAGGTCGCCCTTCTTCACCTTGTCGCCATGCTTGAAGTAGAGCGAGCTACCGTATGGCACGTTCATCGTAGAGAGCACGATGTTGGTGTTCGGGTCGATGAAGCGGATTTCGGCCAGACGGCTGACAACCATCTCGCAGTCGAGTTCGGTCTCGTCGGGCTGACGCTCGGTGAACGGAACGGTACGAAGCTCGTCGAACTCAATCTTAGAGTCGTTCTTGGCAACGATGCTGGCATTGGCTGCTGCGTTACCAGCCACACCACCGGCGTGGAAGGTACGGAGCGTAAGCTGTGTACCCGGCTCACCAATGGCCTGGGCAGCAATGACTCCAACAGCCTCGCCGAGCTGTACCATGCGTGCGGTGGCAAGGTTGCGACCGTAGCACTTCATGCAGACACCCTTCTTGCTTTCGCAGGTGAGCACCGAACGAATTTCGACGCTCTCGATGGGCGAGTCCTCGATGGCCTTGGCCTTAGCTTCGGTAATCTCCTCGCCTGCGGCAACGATAAGGTCGCCAGTAGTAGGATGAATGACATCGTGAACGGAAACACGTCCAAGGATGCGCTCAGAGAGTGAGCTGATGACCTCGTCGCCACTCTTGAGAGCAGTGCAAACGAGTCCGCGCAGCGTGCCGCAGTCTTCCTCGGTGATGATTACGTCGTGGCTTACATCGACAAGACGACGTGTAAGATAACCGGCATCAGCCGTTTTCATAGCGGTATCGGCAAGACCCTTACGTGCACCGTGAGAAGAAATGAAGTACTCGAGCACCGACATTCCCTCTTTGAAGTTCGACAGAATCGGGTTCTCGATAATCTGCTGTCCTTCGGCACCGGCTTTCTGGGGCTTTGCCATCAGACCACGCATACCCGAGAGCTGCTTGATCTGGTCCTTAGAACCACGGGCACCCGAGTCGAGCATCATGTATACGGCATTGAAGCCCTGGTCGGCCTCGGTCATCTGCTTGAGCAGGATGTTGCCCAGGTCGTTGTTGACGTGAGTCCAAGTATCGATAACCTGGTTGTAGCGCTCGTTGTCGGTGATGAAACCCATATCATAGTTGTTCTGGATTTCGTTGACCTTAGCCTGTCCCTGCTCAACGATGTCGTTCTTCTCCTTCGGGATGATAATGTCGTCGAGGTTGAACGACAGTCCTGCAACATAAGCCATGCGATAACCGAGGTTCTTGATACCGTCGAGGAACTCGCAGGCGCGAGCCATACCAACGGTCTTGATAACGTCAGCAATGATGCCGCGGAGGGTCTTCTTTGAAATGATGTCATTGAAGAAACCAACCTCGTCGGGCACGATGCCGTTGACAATCACGCGACCTACAGACGTTTCGACAGTGCGGCGAACTGGCTTGCCTTCAACGATGTCGTCGACGACCACCTTCACAGGAGCATGAAGGTCGCACTTGCCTTCGTTGTAGGCTATGATGGCCTCTTCCGGGCCGTAGAATATCTGTCCCTCGCCCTTGGCTCCCGGGCGCAACTTGGTGATATAATAAAGACCAAGCACCATATCCTGTGAAGGAACGGTGATAGGCGCACCATTGGCAGGGTTGAGGATGTTGTGGCTCTGGAGCATCAGCACCTGTGCCTCGAGGATAGCCTCATTGCTCAGCGGCAAGTGAACGGCCATCTGGTCGCCGTCGAAGTCGGCGTTGAACGCAGTACAAGCCAGCGGGTGGAGCTGGATAGCCTTACCCTCGATGAGCTTGGGCTGGAAGGCCTGAATACCAAGGCGGTGAAGCGTAGGAGCACGGTTGAGGAGCACGGGATGGCCCTTCATAACGTTCTCAAGGATGTCCCAGATAACCGGCTCGCGGCGGTCGACAATCTTCTTAGCGCTCTTTACGGTCTTCACGATGCCGCGCTCGATGAGCTTGCGGATGATGAAAGGCTTGTAGAGCTCGGCTGCCATGAGCTTGGGCAGACCACACTCGCCCATCTTCAGCTCGGGACCAACAACGATTACCGAACGTGCTGAGTAGTCGACACGCTTACCGAGCAGGTTCTGACGGAAGCGGCCTTGCTTTCCCTTGAGTGAGTCGGAAAGCGACTTCAGCGGACGGTTGCTCTCGCTCTTCACAGCCGACGACTTGCGACTGTTATCGAACAGCGAGTCGACAGCTTCCTGAAGCATACGCTTCTCGTTGCGGAGAATCACTTCGGGAGCCTTTATCTCGATGAGTCTCTTCAAACGGTTGTTACGAATGATTACCCTACGATAGAGGTCGTTGAGGTCGGAAGTGGCAAAACGGCCACCGTCCAGCGGCACCAAAGGACGAAGCTCCGGCGGAGTGACGGGGATAATCTTCATTATCATCCACTCTGGGCGGTTGATGTCCTTTGAAGCTCGGAACGACTCTACCACCTGCAGGCGCTTGAGGGCTTCGGTCTTGCGCTGCTGGCTGGAGTCTGTAGTGGCGCGGTCGCGCAGCTCGCCAGCCAGACGGTCGAGGTCGAGACCTGCGAGCAGGTCATAGACAGCCTCGGCACCCATCTTGGCAATGAACTTGGCAGGGTCGCTGTCGTCAAGGCGCTCGTTGCCTTCAGGCAGACGGTTGTCGAGGATGTCAAGATATTCTTCCTCTGACAACAGATCCATCTTGTGCGAGCCGTTGAGCTCGTTGCCCTCGCCGTCGGTCATGCCTTCTACCACACCGGGCTGTATGACGATGTATTTCTCGTAATACACCACAGAGTCGAGCTTCTTGGTGGGGAGTCCGAGCAGGTAGCCAATCTTGTTGGGCAATGAACGGAAATACCAGATGTGTGCAACCGGCACAACAAGCTCAATATGTCCGCTGCGCTCGCGGCGCACCTTCTTCTCTGTCACCTCGACACCGCAACGGTCGCAGACGATGCCTTTGTAACGAATACGCTTATACTTGCCGCAGGCACACTCGTAGTCCTTGGTAGGACCGAAGATGCGCTCGCAGAAAAGGCCGTCGCGTTCGGGCTTATATGTGCGATAGTTGATGGTCTCAGGCTTGGTGACTTCTCCGAAGGAGTTTTCCAGGATTTCTTCGGGTGAGGCCAAGCCGATGGTAATCTTCGAGAAATTACTCTTAACTTTTATATCTTTCTTAAAAGCCATGCTTATAAATGTTATTCTTTGTTACCTTATATATTATTATACTACCGACACTTCGTTAGTCGAGCTTGATGCTCAGACCTAAGCCGCGAAGCTCATGGAGAAGTACGTTGAGAGATTCGGGTATACCGGGAGTTGGCATTGGCTCACCCTTGACAATCGCCTCGTATGCCTTTGAGCGTCCAACAACATCGTCGGACTTGATGGTGAGGATTTCCTGCAGAACGTGGCTGGCACCGAAGGCTTCGAGTGCCCAGACCTCCATCTCACCGAAACGCTGACCACCAAACTGTGCCTTACCGCCAAGCGGCTGCTGAGTGATAAGACTGTACGGGCCGATAGAGCGCGAGTGCATCTTGTCCTCAACCATGTGGCCAAGCTTAAGGAAGTAGGTGATACCAACGGTAGCAGGCTGGTCGAACATCTCACCTGTCTCACCGTCGTAGAGGTGAGTTGAACAGAGGCGCGGCAGACCGGCCTTGTCAGTCCATTCCGAAAGATCATCGAGCTTGGCACCGTCGAAGATAGGTGTTGCGAACTTCACTCCGAGGCGCTTGCCTGCTGCTCCAAGGATAGCCTCGAAAATCTGTCCGAGGTTCATACGCGAAGGCACACCCAGCGGGTTCAATACCAGGTCTACAGGACGGCCATCCTCGAGGAACGGCATATCTTCCATTCTTACTACCTTTGAAACGATACCCTTGTTGCCATGACGACCAGCCAGCTTGTCGCCGACACTGATCTTGCGCTTCTTGGCAACATAAACCTTTGCCATCTGAATAACGCCAGAAGGCAGCTCGTCGCCGATGGTAATGGCATACTTGCGGCGCTTGAGCTCGGCATCCATCTGCTTGTACTTACGGATGAAGTTCATTATGAGCTTCTGGATAAGGGTGTTGGTGTGCTCATCACTGGTCCAGCCGTTAGACTGCACGCCCTGATAGTCGAGGTTTTTCAGTATAGGAGCGGTGAACTTGGTTCCCTTTGTTATAATCTCGGCATCGGAATAGTCCTTCACACCCTGAGAGCTCTTGCCCTTGGTAAGTTTAAGCAGCTTCTCAACGAGGATGTCCTTCAGGTCTTCAACCTTTGCCTCGTATTCTTCGTCAATCTTAGCAAGGATTATCTTGTCCTGCTTCTTGCTCTCACGAGTCTTGACGGCACGAGAGAACAGTTTCTTGTCGATTATGACACCGCTGAGTGACGGGTTAGCCCTGAGCGAAGAGTCTTTAACATCACCTGCCTTGTCACCAAAGATGGCACGCAGCAGCTTCTCCTCTGGCGAAGGATCGCTCTCGCCCTTCGGCGAAATCTTACCAATCAGGATGTCGCCCGGCTCTACACGTGCTCCGACTCGTACAATACCGTTATCGTCGAGGTCCTTTGTTGCCTCCTCGCTGACATTGGGAATATCTGAGGTGAACTCCTCGACACCACGCTTTGTCTCGCGAACCTCGAGTGAGTATTCATCCACGTGGACAGAAGTGAGGACATCGTCGCGTACCAAGCGCTCGCTCAGCACGATGGCATCCTCATAGTTATAGCCCTTCCAAGGCATATAGGCTACAAGGAGGTTGCGGCCAAGTGCCAGCTCGCCGTTCTCAGTGGCATAACCCTCTGTGAGGATGTCGCCTTTCTTAACGCGCTGTCCCTTGTTGCAGATAGGACGCAGGTCGACAACCATGTTCTGGTTGGTACGGCGGAATTTCTGAATACGGTATTCCTTCAGGGCCGGCTCGAAACTTACAAACTCGTCATCTTCGCTGCGGTCATAGAGGATGCGGATTGTTGTGGCGTCAACATATTCTATAACACCGTCACCCTCGGCAGTAATCATGGTACGAGAGTCTTCACACACCTGCTTCTCAAGTCCTGTTCCTACGATAGGTGCATCATTGTGGAGCAGAGGCACGGCCTGGCGCATCATGTTACATCCCATGAGCGCACGGTGTCCGTCGTCGTGCTCAAGGAAAGGAATAAGACCAGCCGATACAGAGGCAATCTGCTGCGGTGACACGTCAACCAAATCCACCTGATCGGGAGAAACGACTGGGTAGTCGGCATCACGGCGGCACTTCACGGTCTTACGGATAAATGTACCGTCTTCGTTGAGAGGAGCATTACCCTGACCGATAATCTTGTCCTCTTCCTCTTCGGCTGTCAGATAAACAATATGGTCGTTGTCCATATCAACACGGGCATCGGCGGCCTTGCGATATGGTGTAACGATAAATCCGAGGTCGTTGATCTTCGCATAAACACAGAGCGAAGAAATCAGTCCGATGTTAGGTCCTTCAGGACTCTCAATCGGGCAAAGACGACCATAGTGGGTATAGTGTACGTCGCGAACCTCGAAACCAGCACGCTCACGCGACAGACCGCCGGGGCCAAGAGCCGAGAGACGGCGTTTGTGAGTAACCTCTGCCAACGGGTTGGTCTGATCCATAAACTGGCTCAGTGGGTTAGTGCCGAAGAACGAGTTGATGACGCTTGAAATTGTCTTGGCATTGATAAGGTCGGTTGGCTGGAACACCTCGTTGTCGCGAACGTTCATGCGCTCACGGATGGTGCGGCTCATACGGGCCAGACCTATTGAGAACTGGTTGCTCAGCTGCTCGCCAACAGTCCTTACGCGGCGGTTCGACAGGTGGTCGATATCGTCAACGGTAGCATTAGAGTTGACAAGCTGAATGAGATACTTGATAATCTCAATGATGTCGTCCTTCGTAAGCACTCGGATATCCATGTCGGTCTCCAAGCCAAGTTTCTTGTTTATACGATAGCGGCCCACCTCTCCAAGGTCGTATCGCTTGTCAGAGAAGAATAGGTTCTGGAACACCTCACGTGCACTGGCATCATCTGCCGGGTCTGCATTGCGCAACTGGCGATAAATGTAAAGCACAGCCTCTTTCTCAGAGTGGCTCGAGTCTTTGGCCAAAGTATTAAAGATAATGGCATATTTGTTTGCGGCCTCTTGATCCTTATGCACCAGCACAGATGTAGCACCACTGTCGAGTATCTCCTCTATGTTATCAGAGGTTATCTCGGTTTCGCGTTCTACAACAACCTTGTTGCGCTCAATAGATACAACCTCACCGGTATCCTCGTCAACAAAGTCTTCGTTCCACGACTTCATCACGTTTCCAGCAAGCTTGCGACCGATGGCGGCCTTGAGCTGCTTCTTGTTGACCTTTATCTCTTCACAAAGGTCAAATATCTTCAGAATATCCTTATCGCTTTCAAAACCGATAGCACGAAGCAGAGTGGTAACAGGCAGCTTCTTCTTACGGTCGATGTAGGCATACATCACATTGTTGATGTCAGTAGCGAACTCAATCCACGAACCCTTGAACGGAATTATACGCGCAGAGTATAGCACTGTTCCATTGGCATGAACACCCTGACCAAAGAACACACCCGGTGAACGATGGAGCTGAGAAACGACTACTCGCTCTGCACCATTGATGATGAATGTGCCATTCTGTGTCATATAGGGAATGGTACCAAGGAAGACATCCTGAATGAAGGTACCGAAGTCCTCGTGGTCGGGGTCGGTACAGTAAAGCTTCATCTTGGCCTTCAAGGGCACACTGTAGGTAAGACCACGCTCCAGACACTCCTCTATAGAGTAGCGCGGCGGGTCGATGAAATAGTCCAAGAACTCAAGGACAAAGTTATTCCGGGTGTCGGTAATAGGAAAGTTCTCTGCAAACACCTTGTACAAACCGTCATTCTTCCTTTCCTCGGGAGGTGTGTCCAATTGCAGGAAATCGCGGAACGACTTCAGCTGCACATCAAGAAAATCGGGAAAAGCGATAGGATTCTTGACGCTTGCAAAGTTCACTCTGTTTTCAACAATTTTTGTAGCCATTATCTATAAATTCTATTTGTATTCTGCTGGGATGCAGCTATGTCATCACCAATTAAAGACAAGAAAAGGCTAGGATTTCCCTACTTAGGAAATCCTAACCAATGATATTCAGCAAGTCATTACGGGTTATCAACAAACCCGTAAATCAGCAAGGTCTTATTTGAGCTCTACCTTGGCACCAGCAGCCTCGATAGTCTTCTTCAGGTTCTCAGCCTCGTCCTTAGACAGACCTTCCTTGATGGTAGCAGGAGCACCGTCTACGAGATCCTTAGCCTCTTTCAGACC
>ODAJ012159357.1_pt1 | contig 15322 bp, 17 predicted proteins | sample 1539241 | NCBI WGS metagenome assembly ODAJ01 (sample SAMN02144231, study PRJEB22623) | gut metagenome | biome: sheep rumen | host: Ovis aries | place: New Zealand
TGGTGCCGAAGGCCGGACTCGAACCGGCACGTAGTTGCCTACGGCAGATTTTGAGTCTGCTGCGTCTGCCAATTCCGCCACTTCGGCGCAGGTTGCATATTAGCACGCCTTTAATTTCTTGTCAACCGATTTTTTAAACAGTTTCGACGGCGTAGACGCTAATTTTGCGCTGATAACGTCCTTTGCGCTCGAATGCGACCTTGCCAGCGATTTTTGCGAACAAAGTATCATCTTTGCCGCGTCCGACGTTGTGACCGGGGTGGAAATGCGTTCCGCGTTGACGAACTAGGATACTGCCCGCCGTAACGACTGTTCCTGCCTGTTCTTTGACGCCTAAACGCTTGGATTCACTGTCGCGACCGTTGCGAGTGGAACTTACGCCTTTTTTGTGCGCGAAACGCTGTAAATCAAATTTGAAATCAATCATTGGTTTTCACCTCCGAGAATTTGTTCTTTGACCTTGATTATTTGCGGAGCGAGCTTCTCAACCTCTTTTAAGCCGATAATCATCGTTTGGAAGGCGACTTCGGTTAATTCGTCGGGCGCGTCCTTGAGTTTCACAAGTAATTTGCCGTGTTTAGCCTCGCCAGTCATTTTACGCTTAAGATAATCCCTAAGACAAAGAAAAGTTGACTGCGAAATTGTCGATACGGCTGCGCAATGAATATCAAAGCCTCTTGGAGCCTTGTTAGCATGTCCGCTGACTAAAAAACCTGTAGTCTTGCCGTCTTCCTGCTTATAAATCTCCGCGAGAATCATTTTTTAGCCCTCAATCTTTTCAATCTTAACTTTCGTGAACGGCTGACGATGACCTTGACGGCGACGGTAATTGGTCTTGTGTTTGTACTTGAAGATACGGATTTTGGGACCTTTGCCGACTTTTACGACCGAACCGGTGACTTTCGCGCCTTCGACGAGCGGACGACCAAATTTAATCTCCTCGCCATCGCCGATAGCTAAAACTTCCTCGAACGTGACCGAAGAACCTTCCTCCGCGTCAAGCTTCTCAATGATAATCTCGTTGCCCTCGGCGACTTTGTACTGCTTGCCGCCTGTTTTAATGATTGCGTACAACCTTAACACCTCCACTGGATGAACTCGCCGACTGCGGCACGCCTTAGCGTTTAAAGCCTCGTCGAGCGGCGCGCCTAACATAGCATAAATTTTTTTCAGTGTCAAATATTCCCGCGAAAGTCTTCTTAGCCAGTCAACGTGGCGGGATATTTTTTATGCCAAAACGAAAAATTATATGTAGATAGAATTTTTCTATCAGTCCTCTAAATCACCCAAAATTTAGGGCTTTTTTTTAGGTAGCGAAAAATCCGCGCCATTACGCCACTTTTCAGACCCCAAAATTATATTTAAATAGAATTTCCAAATCGACCACTAAAATCACCAATCAAAACCCATTTCAACGCTCCAAAATCGTTTTCAAGCCTTCAAAAGCATTTTCAAACGTCCAAAACGATTTTCAACGCTCAAAATCACTTTCAAAGCTCAAAATCTCGTCGACGCGGCGGGATTTTCTTATTGCTAAAAATTTTTCGGTGATATACAATCATTTCGCGGAGGTGACAGCATGAAAAAGTTTTTTACGGCAGGTTTGGCGGCATTTTGCATTTTAAATTTGTTTTCGACGGAGGCAATAGCTATGGAAGGTTCAAAAGCAGTAAAAATTGTTCAAACGGCGGGTCGCGACAGGTTAGGAGACTTCGCGCCCGAATTCGCACGCTATAACGATGATATTTTGTTCGGCGAGGTCTGGAATCGCAATGATATTCTCTCTTTGCACGACAGAAGCATTGTAACGATTTGCGCGTTGGTCGGTAGCGGCATGATTAACGATTCTTTGCAGTATCACATTCAAACGGCGAAGAAAAATGGCGTTACTCGCGATGAAATGGTCGAGATTGTCACTCAGCTGGGCTTTTACGCAGGTTGGCCAAAGGCTTGGGCGGTTTTTCCTATGGCAAAGGCGGTTTACGGCGATGATGCGGCGAAAACTTTTGATAATGTCGGCGAACAGATTACACAGACGGCAGGACGCAACAATTTAGGGGACTTCGCGCCGGAATTCGCTCATTACAACGACGATATTTTGTTTGGAGAGGTCTGGAGCCGCAATAATATCCTTTCCTTGCATGATAGAAGTATCGTAACGGTCTCGACGTTGATTGGCGCGGGAATTTTCACCGACGCGCTTAAACATCACATTGCAAACGCAAAAAATAATGGCGTGACTAAGGAAGAAATGGTAGAAATCATCACGCAACTAGGATTTTATGCAGGTTGGCCAAAAGCATGGGCAGTTTTCCCTATGGCGAAGGAAATTTATCAGTAAAAAGTTTAGGAGGATACAAAATGAGGAAATTTAACACGGCAATAGTTGGAGCGACTGGCGCAGTTGGTCAGGAGTTTTTAAAATTGATTGAGGAGCGCAAATTTCCGTTCGGCGAACTTAAAATGTTAGCGTCGGCGCGTTCAGCAGGAAAAAAGATAAAATTCATGGGAAAAGAGTACACGGTCGAGGAAACAACGGAAAAATCATTCGAGGGCGTGAAATTTGCGTTATTTGCGGGCGGGGCGGCTAGTAAACTGTTTGCGGCGTCTGCAGTGGCGTCTGGAGCGGTCGTAATCGATAATTCGTCGAATTTCCGCATGGAACCGGACGTTCCGTTAGTAGTTCCCGAAGTAAACCCGCAAGCAATCGCTCGGCACAAAGGAATCATCGCAAATCCGAATTGTTCAACGATAATCATGGTTATGGCACTCAAACCGCTTTATAATCTGTCGCGGATAAAAAGAATCGTGGTATCGACGTATCAAGCGGTATCTGGAGCGGGTCGCGAGGGCATGGACGAGTTAAAAGCGCAACTTGAAGCAATATCGCAAGGAAAACCGGTTGAAGCTAAGATTTTGCCGGTCGCGAAGCTGGAAAAGCATTATCAGATAGCGTCGAACCTAATTCCGCAAATCGACGTATTCAAAGAGAACCTTTACACCAAAGAAGAAATGAAAATGGTCGACGAGACGAAAAAAATCATGGAGGACGACGAATTACGAATCACGGCGACGACAATTAGGGTTCCGGTCTATCGTAGCCATGCAGAAAGCGTAAATATCGAATTTGAGGACGAAATTACAGTTGCGGCGGCTCGTGAGGCGTTAGAAAAGTTCCCCGGCGTCATAGTTCGCGATAATCCCGCCGAAATGATTTATCCACAGCCGCTAGAGACTTCTGGCAAAGATGATGTCGAAGTTGGACGCATTCGCAAGGATTTTTCGATTGAACACGGCTTAAATCTATGGGTATGCGGCGACCAGATACGAAAAGGAGCGGCACTCAACGCCCTGCAGATTGCCGAGTACATGATTGCAAATGGTATGGTTTAATGAAGACGTTCCAATACTTTCAGCCCGAATACGTCAGCCGATTCAAATGCGACGGTTCCAAATGCTCCGCCCGTTGCTGTAACAGGCCGTGGGACACTCCAATTGATAACGTAATATATAAAAAGTATCGGCAGATAAAACCCAAGAACAAGGCTGAGGAAATTATTTCTCACATTGAATTTAACTACGATAAGGGTAATTACATGCTCAAAGGTCGTCCGTGCCCTTTCTTAACCGAAGATAAAAGGTGTAGCCTTCAGCTGGAATACGGCGAAAGTTTTTTGCCAGCAACGTGCGCGACTTATCCACGTCACACGGTTAAGATAAGAAACCTCTTTGAACGATCCTTGTCGCTGACTTGCCCCGTGGCGGCGGAGATGATTCTTTTCAATCCAGAGCCGATGAAGTTTGAATTAGTCGAAGTGCCCGATAAAATTCACAGCAAGCACGGCAGAATCTTAATAGATGTGTTTCACGTCCATGAACAAAATACCGAGCTTTTCCACGAAATTCAATTCACGATGATTACAATCTTGCAGGAGCGACGGTTCTCACTCGACCAGCGGTTGATATTACTCGGACTTTTCCTAGACAAGTTGCAGGAATGTCGAGCCTATCATAAAGACGAAGAAACTATATTGCAGTTGATATTGGGCTACAGGTTAAAAGAATTTTTAGCGGGCGAGGCAACGAAACTAGTTCAGCTTTTTAACTTCGACGAACAAAAATTTATAACGTTCATAATGAAATTTATCAACCATACTTTGGATTGCTTGCTGACGGACAAGGGGCTGAAATTCCTTATTGTCTTTGTGAAAACTTTTGGTCTCATAACTGACGCTAACAATCAAGTATCGATTCCGGGCATTATTGCCAACTATAACCGTCTTGCCAACGCCCGAAGAGATTTTTTGGAAAAGCATTCGTTGTTCTTGGAAAATTATCTCGTCAATGAGTTGTTTTACAGCTTTTATCCTTGGCGTTTTCTTGACGAGAGCATTACGAAGAATTTCGCCGTGTTCCTGATAAGCTACAAAATCTTTGAGCTTGTAACGTTCGCGACGGTGCATAGCGGCTTGGATTCCAAAGAAGAGTTATTGACGATGGTTGATTGGTTCATTGAGAGAACCGATCATAATCCAAACCTTTACGAGCGATTTTTAGAGCTACTGATGGACGTAAACGACATGTATTTGCTTATGGCGACTTTGCTTTGATTAACCTTGACACAAAAAGGGCGGTGTTGTAAAATGCCGAAAGTGCAAACGGCAAGGGGCGACAAGGCTCCTTTCAAGTTCAGCGGGACGTATCAAAAGCTTTTCGACGAAGACTTAGAAGACTTCACGGGCGAGATAAAAATTATTGGAGAAGTCGAGGACGCGGGCAGATGTTATGTAGTTTGCGGGCGGATTGAGTGCACGAAGTCTTTTATCTGCGACAGGTGCCTTTCACAGGCAACGGAGAATCAAATTCATGAGTTCGACGAGGAGATTGATAAGGCAGAAGCGATTGACGAAGTGCTTGACGTGACTGAACTCTTGCGGGATATACTTCTTGCCGTTCAGCCGATGAAGAATCTTTGTAAGACGGACTGTAAGGGATTGTGTCCCGTGTGCGGCGCGAATTTGAACGAGGGCGAGTGCGGTTGTAAAAGATTTGTTGTCGACCCTAGACTCGCCGCGTTAGAAGATTTCAAACTAGATTAAGGAGGTGTGTGAGCATTGGCGGCACCTAAAAGGAAATTGAGCAAAAGCAGACGCGATAGACGGCGTGCAAATTGGAAGTTGGAAGCTCCGAACTATGTAAAATGTCCGAGATGCAATGAACCAAAACTCCAACACCATGTGTGCCCGGAATGCGGTTACTATGACGGGCAACAGGTCATAGAGGCGGATTGAGGATAGCGGAAATTTGCCGGGCGGGAACTGAAAACCCTGCCCGCTTTTTTTTTGTAGATTAGAAATTTTTTGGAGGAGCAAGACACGTGAAAATAGCAGTCGATGCCATGGGCGGGGACAAGGCTCCAGCGGAAATCATAAGAGGCGCGGTGTTGGCGGTTCAAAAATATCCGTGTGAGATTGTCTTGGTCGGCGATGAAAAAATCATTCGCGGCGAACTTGGCGAAGTCAATCTGCCAATAACGATAAGGCACGCGGACGAAGTCATAGAGATGGGCGAACACCCCGCCGACGCCGTGCGCAATAAAAAGAATTCGTCAATCGTCGTGGCAACTAACATGGTCAAAGACGGTGAATGCGACGCTGTGTTATCAGCAGGCTCGACGGGCGCGGCAGTCGCGGCGGCTCAACTCATACTAAGGAGGATTCACGGCATCGGACGCCCCGCAATCGCTACGCCAATCCCTACGCCACGCGGCACGACCCTTTTACTAGATAGCGGCGCGAACGTCGACAGCAAACCCGAACATTTGATTCAAAGCGGGATAATGGGTTCGCTTTATGCCGAGCACGTCCTCAAGATAAAAAATCCGTCAGTAGCGTTGCTCAATATCGGCGAGGAGGAGACTAAGGGCAACGAACAGGCAAAGGAAACTTATCAACTGCTTAAGGGCTTAAAGACGATAAACTTTGCGGGCAATGCTGAAGGTCGCGATATACCTCGCGGCAAGTTCGACGTGGTGATTTGTGATGGTTTCGTCGGCAATGTCGTCTTGAAGTTCGGCGAAGGGCTCGCGCTTACGATTATGGAACTCTTAACCGAAGAACTGACTGCCAATGGCGGCGCAAAACTCCTCGGCAAGGAACTAATCGACACGACACTTAAGAACATGTCAAAGCGGTTCAGCGTGTCGGAGAATGGCGGAGCACCTCTCTTGGGCGTTGATGGTTGTTGCGTGATAAGTCATGGCTCGTCAGACGCTAGGGCGATTTGCTCGGCTATCGGCGTGACGGTTAATTACGTCGGCAGTAAAATCTTTGAACGCATAAAAGCCGCGCTTTGAATTACTGATTGACAAATGCAACGGATTCGTATAACTTAAAAGTAACGGCGTAACCGTTGAGGAGGAGATTAAATGTTTGAGAATAACGCCATCTGTAAGTTGCTGAACATCAAGTATCCGATATTTCAAGGCGGCATGGCGTGGATAGGGACTGCAGAGCTTGCCTCAGCGGTATCGAACGCGGGCGGCTTAGGACTTATCGGCGCGGGACACATGCCCCCCGATGTTTTGCATAAGGAAATCCAGAAGTGCAAAGCGTGGACGGATAAGCCGTTCGGCGTGAATGTAATGCTTATGTCGCCGTTCGTCAAAGAAGTTATGCGGCTCATGGTCGATGAACGCGTACCGGTCGTGACGACGGGCGCAGGCAATCCCGGCGAATACGTTCCTGCACTCAAGGAGATTGGCTCGAAGGTCATTCCGGTCGTTGCTAGCGTTGCCCTTGCTAAACGTCTGGTAAAAGGCGGGGCGGACGCTGTCATTGCGGAGGGTTGCGAGTCGGGCGGACATATCGGCGAGATTACCACGATGGCTCTTGTCCCGCAGGTCGTCGACGCGGTTGATGTTCCTGTTATCGCGGCGGGCGGCTTCGCTGATTCGCGGGGTATCGTCGCGGCGTTCGCACTCGGCGCAAGTGCAATTCAAATGGGTACGCGCTTCGTCCTCAGCAAGGAATGCATTGCCCACCCGAATTATAAAAATCTCGTGCTCAAGGCTAAGGACAGGTCAACGGTCGTAACTGGCAGGACTACAGGTCACCCCGTCAGAGTCTTGGCTAATAAACTCACGCGGACTTATCTTGAAATGGAAGCAAACGGCGCGTCGGTCGAGGAACTTGAAGCACTCGGCGCGGGCGCACTTCATAAAGCGACGCATGGCGGCGACGTGGAGAACGGCTCGGTTATGATTGGGCAGATTTCTGGTATGCTCGACGACATTAAGCCCGTTAAAGAGATTATCGACGACATTGTAAACGGTATCGGCGGCGTCGTTGAAAATGTTCAGAGCAAATGGAGCTGATGATATGAAGACGGCTTTTATTTTCCCCGGACAAGGCGCACAGGCAGTCGGCATGGGCAAGGACTTCTATGACAACTTCGACGCGGCAAGGAAACTCTTCGACGAGGCTGACGACGCTTTAGGCTATTCGATTAAGCGCATGTGCTTTGAAGGTTCGGAAGACGACTTGAAGTTGACGGCGAACACTCAGCCCGCGATTTTAGTTGTAAGCGTCATTGTCAGCGAGTTGCTTAAGGCGGAAGGAATCACAGCGAACATTGCGGGCGGTCACAGTCTCGGCGAATACTCTGCATTAGTGGCGGCGGGTTCGATTAAGTTCAGCGATGCGGTTGTTCTCGTTCATAAGCGCGGGCAATTCATGCAAGAGGCGGTTCCCGTCGGCGAAGGTGCTATGGCAGCGATTATCGGGCTTAATGACGACACGATTATAAAAACTTGCGCGGAGGTCGACGAGGTGCAAGCGGTCAATTTCAACTGTCCTGGTCAAACGGTCATTGCTGGCAAGACGGCGGGCGTTGAGTCGGCTGTCGAGAAACTCAAGGCGGCGGGCGCAAAGAAAGCTGTTATCCTGCCCGTGAGCGCACCTTTCCATAGCACGTTGATGGCTCCAGCGGCTCAAAGGCTCGCGGCTGAACTCGATAAGGTCGAAGTCACGGACGCGGCTTTTCCCATTGCATCGAACTTCACGGGCGAGCTTGAGACTTCGGCGGCTGATATTAAACGCAACCTCGTGGCACAGGCGGATAATCCTGTTAAGTGGATTGCGTGCGTGGAGGCTATGAAAACTTTCGGCGCGGACACTTTTATTGAGTGCGGCCCCGGTAAGACCCTTTGCGGTTTTAATCGGCGTATTGATAAGACAATCCGTAGCCTCAACGTCGAAGACATAACGAGCTTGAACAAGACCTTAGCGGCTCTCAAGGCATGAAGACCATAAAAATATCTTTAATCTTCGCGGCGACCGTCGCGGGATTTTTTTTGAGCTTAATTAATGGTTCGGTCGACATATCGCCCGCGCAAGTTCTATTTGGCGTCGAGGACGAAACTAAGCGGCAGATACTGGAGAACATACGCTTGCCTCGAACAATCGTCGCGGTACTCGTCGGCGTGAACTTGTCGCTGTCAGGAGCAATCCTTCAGGCCGTCATGAAGAATCCACTAGCCGACCCGCACATAATCGGCATATCATCGGGGGCGGGGCTGTTCGGGATATTCGTCATGATGGTTGCCGACGACGCAGGGGCATTGATGACACCGGCGGCATTCGTCGGGGCAATGCTCGCGGCGTCGCTGATTTATCTTCTGGCGTGGAAGGACGGCATAAGACCAATTCGAGTAATCTTAGCGGGCGTGGCAGTCAGTGCGTTCCTCGGCGCGGGCATATCGGCTTTGCTAATCTTTTACTCCGATAAAGTTCATGGCGCGTTGCTTTGGATGGTCGGAGGCTTATCGGCTCGGAGCTGGCAACACGTCGAAATTTTATTGCCGTATTCAATCGCGGGCACGATAGCAACTCTCTTAGCGGCGCGGCATTTAAACGTTCTTCAACTGGGCGACGAGGTTGCAACGGGCTTAGGCTTGCGCGTCAATCTCGTGCGGACAATCTTAACGGCGATTGCGGCACTGTTGGCGGCTTCGGCGGTCTGTGTCGTCGGCTTATTGGGTTTCGTCGGTTTAATCGTCCCGCACACAGCAAGATTGATACTCGGTTCGGATTATCGGCTGTTATTACCTGGCGCGGCGTTTTTGGGGGCGGCAGTCGTCACGATAAGCGACACTTTCGCCCGAACGATTTTCGCGCCGACTGAATTGCCCGTAGGAATTTTAATGGCGATGCTCGGTGCGCCGTTTTTTTTATACTTGTTGAGGAAAGAATTATGATGTTGACTGCTGAAAATATTTCCGTAAGGCTCGGCGGCAAAGAAATTCTCCGAAATGTGAGCTGTAATTTTCTTTCGGGCAAAAAAACGGCGATTATCGGTCCAAATGGCGCGGGTAAGTCCACGTTGCTTAAAATTTTGTGTTTGTTTATTAAAAATTTCTCCGGCAACGTAAAAATCGACGGAATTGACATTCGCACGCTCGGTAGGAACAATTTAGCGCGAATTATGGCAATCCTCCCCCAAGAACGCGACGCACCTCACGATACAACCGTTAAACAGCTAATTTCTTTCGGTCGCTTCCCATATAGAAAATTTTTCGGCGGAAATTCCTCCGAAGACGACGCCGCGATTAAAAATGCCCTCGAAATTACTAAACTTACTGATTTTGCTAATCGACAGGTAATTTCTTTATCCGGCGGCGAAAAACAACGCGCTTGGCTCGCTATGACCCTCGCTCAATGTCCAAAAATCCTTTTGCTCGACGAACCAACCACTTATTTGGATATTTCTCATCAATTAGAGGTCATGGATATAATTTCCGACGTTAATAAAAAATTTTCCACGACAATTATCATGGTTTTGCACGATATTAATCACGCTCGCCTTTTTTCCGACCAAATTTTAATTATTAAGGATAAAAAAGTTTTCGCGGCGGGTAATCCTAAAAAAATCCTCTCCGCGCAGACTTTAAGCGATATTTTTAATGTCGAAGCTGATATTTTTAAAAATTCGGCTGGCGACGAAATTATTTTCCCGATAAGGAGGACAAATAGTGAGTTTTGAATTCAAATTAACCGATGAAGTCATGTACGTTAAGGGAGTCGGGCCTCGAAGGGCTGCTCTGCTCGAAAAATTAAATATTTTTACTAAATACGACCTTCTAACCCATTATCCGCGAACTTATGAGAATCACAGTAGCTTAACCGATATTTGCGACGTTTTAGAGGGCGAAACCGTCCTAATCGTCGGCGAAATTTATAATATCACGTCACGAGAGGCACGCGGATTGACAATTATTAACGCAATTCTCGAAGATGACACCGGTTATATTAAATTGACGTGGTTTAATCAAAAATATTTGCTAAATAAGCTTCGCGAAGGCATGAGATTGCTTGTTATCGGCAAAGCTAAGTATGATTCGTGGTCACATGGGCTTTGCGTCAATCAAATCCAAAATTTTACGATATTAGACGACGATGAGGAGCCTGAACTCGGAATTACGCCGATTTACCCTTCAACCGCCGCCATATCTCAAAATGTTTTGCGCACAGCGATAAAAAATCTCCTAAATTCAATGCCAACGCTTAAAGAAATCCTTCCGCAAGAAATTTTACAGGCTCAACAGCTAATTTCACTCGATAAAGCAATGCGAGCAGTCCATTTCCCAAAAGATTTTATCGAACTCGACCAGGCAAGGCGGCGTTTAGCCTTCGACGAACTATTTTTGATTCAATGCGGGCTTATGTTGATAAAAAAACAAACTCAAGACGAACGATTAGGCATAAGTCACAAAAAAAACGGCGAATTAGTCAAATCCGCGCTTAAAAAATTGCCTTTTGAACTCACCGGCGACCAAAAAAAAGTTTTCCGCGCCGTTTCAAAGGACATGGAAAGCAAATTGCCAATGCGAAGACTAATTCAAGGGGACGTTGGCTCCGGAAAAACCGCCGTAGCACTTTTAGCACTGGTTAAGACCGTTCAAAGCGGTTTTCAAGGCGCGTTCATGGCTCCGACGGAAATTTTAGCCGTCCAACACTACGAAAAGTTTTCCGCGTTGCTAAATGATTTAGGAATTCGTGTAGGATTGCTTAGCGCGAAAGTCACACGTTCCAAAAAATTAAAAGATGAACTCTATCGGCAAATTTCCGAACACGAATTAGATATAATCATCGGAACGCACGCATTAATTCAAGAAGGCGTCAATTTTGCGCGGCTAGGACTGGTCGTCACGGACGAACAACACCGTTTCGGCGTAAATCAACGTTCTGAACTAGAAAAAAAATCGGATACCGTGCCCGATATGCTCGTAATGACCGCAACGCCAATCCCGCGCACAATGACGCTTACAGTTTATGGCGATTTGGACGTTTCGTTGATAAAAGAACTGCCTCCGGGTCGAAAACCGATTAAAACTGAGGCAAAAAGCATTCGTAACCGCAAAAAAGTTTATGAATTCGTCCGAACCGAGATTTTAGCGGGTCGGCAAGCTTATGTTGTTTGCCCGTTGATTGAACACAGCGAATCCGAAATGTTAGCGCACATTGAATCGGCGGAAGAGATTTTCGACACCCTAAGCAATGGAATTTTCCGCGATATACCTTGCGCACTCCTTCACGGCAAGATGAGACCGCACGATAAAGATGAGATTATGGAAAATTTCCGCGACGGCAAAACGAAATTGCTGGTTTCGACGACGGTTATTGAAGTTGGCGTCGATGTGCCGAATGCAAGCGTTATGGTCGTTGAACATGCGGAACGCTTCGGATTGGCGCAACTTCATCAACTGCGCGGGCGTGTCGGTCGTGGCGCGGCGAAGTCTTATTGCATTTTGATTTCCGATAGCAAAGCCGACGTTGCCAAGGCTCGACTTGAAATTTTGGAGACGACTCAGGACGGTTTCAAGCTTGCCGAAGAGGATTTGAAGCTTAGAGGTCCTGGACAGTTCTTCGGCGAGGCTCAACACGGTTTGCCCGATTTGAAAATTGCTGACGTGTTCCGCGACTTAGATATTTTGATTCAAGCCCGCGATGCCGCCGAAAAATTCATAACCGACGACGATAATTTAAAATACTTCGCGAGCCTGCGTGAAAATCTTGCCCTTGCTTACGGCGACAAGTTCAATCAAATCACTGCCAACTAAAAAAGCCCCCGATGATGAGTCGGGGATTTTTTTCAACATAAAAAGTTTTTAGGAGTGATGTCTATGAGTTTATATGCTGAGGAACTTAGAAGATCCACGCAACAGATTAAATTCAATCCGAATAAATTTGAGGCATACATCAATCGTGGCAACGCCTATTATTGCTTAGAACGATACGCACGGGCTATTCAAGACTTTAACAAGGCGATTGAACTCAATCCGAATCATGCAATAGCGTACTACAATCGCGGACTTGCTTACGATAAATTAGGACAACATGAACGAGCTATTCAAGATTTCAACAAGGCTATCGAACGCAATCCGAATTATGCTTCAGCGTACTTTAATCGCGGACTTGCTTATGGGCAATTAGGAAATTTCAATCAAGCGATTGCCGATTGCAATAAAGTTATTGAACTCAATCCTAACTTAGCAGTGGCGTATTATCTACGTGGCGTGTGTTATCAAGCACTAGGCAATATGTCACAGGCTCAAGCAGACTTCACGAAAGCAAAAGAACTCGGCTATAACGGCTGATAGAACGTTTCAAAACAAAAACCGGCAAGACCAATCGTCCTGTCGGTTAATTTTTTTGGCTATCGTGGAAAAATTTTCTCTGCACGGTTAAAGCGAGCGTGCTATAATGGCGACGCTTAAGAGATTTTTGACAAGAGAGGAAAGTTTAATGTTCAGAGTAAAAATCGTCGCTGCGTTGCTAATCGTCGGGTTGTTCGGAGCGATTCACCTTGCCGCGCCAGAGTTCTTGCCGGAGGTCGTTGACCTTCTATCACGGGGCGACATTGTCGAGACGGCGAATTATATTCAAGGCTACGGCTCGTTAGCGGTCGTGTTCAGTTTCTTACTGACGCTGTTTGTAAACGCAATCGGCTTCCCGCCCGCGATAATCTTTTCCACGGCGAATACGTTGATTTTCGGTATCGTGCCGGGGATAGTCTTATCAGTCATAGCGGAGACAGTCGGCGTGACGATAAGTTTTCAGTTGCTACGATTTTTCTTCCGCGACTCGGCTAAGAAGATTATCCGCAAAAGCAAACGCCTAAGTTCCGTCGACAAGTACAGTTCCAAGAACGGCTTTACGGTCATGCTGATTGCCAGAATGGTTCCCTATGTGCCGAGCGGGATATTAAATGCGGCGGGCGCGTTGAGTTCGATGAGCCTGCGCGATTACTTCCTAGCGTCGCTTGTTGGCAAGTTCCCTTCGACGGGCATTGAGGCGATAATCGGACATGACGCTATCTTGCAGGAAGAGGACATGACGCGTATAATCGTCGTCGTGATATTCGCCATTGTCCTAATCGCGTGGGCGTGGCATTATCAGAAGAAGCATCATCATTGAAGTTTTGGAGGTTTGATAACATGAAGAAAATTTTAATCGGCGCGTTGATGTCGGCAATGCTGATGAGTTTCGGCGCGTTCACCGAGGCAAGCGACGTTGAACAGGAGAATATTTGTTGCCGTGGCTATTGCTACCAAGATTGCGACGACCAAAGCGGCGAATACTGCGGGCGTTATGGCTGCTGCGGACAAGGGCAAGGCAATGGCTATCGCGGCGGCAGATGATTATTCCTTAGCCGTCACGATTTTTTTCAAGCCGTGAATGTGCGCAAAAACTATGTTGCGGTTGTTCGAGTCGTAAGACTTCAAATCGCCGCCCAATAGAAGAGTCAGTTTATCCCACGTGCGAGAGCCTAAGATAGTTTCAGACCAAGCGGGCAATTTAATCGGCGGGACAACAACTAAGTCGTCGTTCTTGTGAGCGGCGACTATTTCATTTCGCACAACAATCTGATTGCGGAATTCGGCTTCGACGTAAAGACAGCCAAGCAAACTCAACGACCAGATGGCGGCAAGGACGACACGAATTTTTATTCGATGGAGGAAAAATCTTTTAACGAGCGGCAAAACTTCTTTAAAGGCGGCGAGCGAGGCTACCAATAAAAATATCGTGGAGGGAAAGCCAGCGCGTTCAGGGAACATCGGCGCACACATCATAACCATTAGACTAAGAACCGACGCCGCCGCGAACGTCAAGATAAAGCGTGTGACTTCGGGCGAAGTCTTTGCCTTGACGAAGTATAGGATTATCGGCACGAACAGAATCACTTCGCGCAGGAATACGGGCAAGAATCCTCCGACAAAGTTAGCGTAGAGTACTTGCGATATGTCGTGTTGCAAGTGGTCGCTTATCAAGTCCGCTCTATGCAAATTGCCCGGCGCGAGCATTAGAATCGCAAAGCCGACGACTAAGCAGACGAAGCCGACCTTCATCCACGGCTGAAGATTTTTTTCTCGGCGAAAGTGCATGACGAATACGAACGTTATAAAGACTGCGACTGCCGCGCCCGGCTCAATCGACCAACCCGCAATCAAGCCGAGGATAGGGACTAGGGGCGCGGGACTAGGGACTAGTTGTTTGTGGCGGTAGGCTTCGGCGAACGGTAGCAGGAACAAAAGTATCAGCGTGCACATCCAAAGATAGTTGCAAGTGCCCGTCAGCCAAATCGTCGTTATGATAAGCGACGGGGCGCAGAAATACATTCCCGCCAACGTGAACAGCAGGTAACTTTTGTTCATCTGCCGCAAGCTTAGCCCCGTGCCGATTTTGAACAGGAGCAAGACTAACGCCGCGAACACGAAGACATTTGCCACGTCGAAGAAAATTTTATCCTGCCAAACGAAGAACTGCGCGAAGATATGAGCAATCGTCCTTCCACCCCAAGCGAAGTAATGTTGCCACTGCGAATAGAGAATGTCCGCGAAACTCTCCACGGGTTGCAAGCGGTTCGGGTCAATGCCGTTGATTAAATTGCCTTTGCCCGCGCCGTCCCAAATGAACTTGTAAGAGTTATCGTCCGCGACGTTAGGCATTAGCAGGTTGCGTAAAAAAAATATCGCCAAGTACGCGGCGAAGATGATTTGCCATGTGAGGCGTCCAAAAAAGTTTTTCATATCAATTCAACCCCAATGAATTCCAAATTTTATCGACACGTGCTTTGACTTCGGGCGACATTTCGATTTCGTCAGGCCAATCGCGAGCGTGCCCCTCCTCCGCCCAAGTCTTAGTCGCGTCAATGCCGAGCTTAGCTCCCCACTTCGCATAGGGCGACGAATGGTCTAGCACGTCAAGCGGTCCGTGAACAATTTCTAAGTCGTGTTCGGCGTCAATGTTGTTGAAGACGCGCC
>ODAJ012129070.1_pt1 | contig 15321 bp, 10 predicted proteins | sample 1539241 | NCBI WGS metagenome assembly ODAJ01 (sample SAMN02144231, study PRJEB22623) | gut metagenome | biome: sheep rumen | host: Ovis aries | place: New Zealand
AACCATGAACTTTTGATCTCTGTCTTTTCTTAGGCTGAAATGTCATCTTCATAACCAAATACACCTCCTTTACTTATGTCGAAAACAATCATTACGATTATAATGGATACAAAGAATAGCGTCAAGAAGTATTTTCACTGTATTTCAGCCATTTTAAACGGCTAAAATATTTTTAAAAAAAATTTTATCAACATCTTGGGATGGCAATTTTTTACCTGACTACATGTTGAAATGAAGTTACCATAAAAAAAACATAATTTATGTATCCACAATTTGTGGAAAACTTGTGGATAATTCATTAAAAAACAGATTAATCATTTGTTATGTAACTTTAAATTCTGATTTGATAAATCTCATAAAGATATTGAATTTACAAGGTTTTCAGTCTCTTTCTCTTTTTTTTGGCAAATAAATTTTATGCAGGGTAAAGTTATCCACATATGTGCATAACTTTGTTGAAAATTACTTTTTTGATTTACATAAGGTGTTATTTTTTTTTATTTGAATTTTTTGAAAGAATCGTTTACTATAAGTGGGCATCTAAAAATAAGGGGTATTTTTCGTACTATGAACGAACTGGAACACGAATATTCTGTACTATTCGAAGAGATTAAACAAAAGGTATGTGATGAATTCCAATTAAGTCTTGTTGCTTACCAGACCTGGATTCAGCCCATGCAGTTTTATAAAGTGGAAGATGATGTATTTTACATTGAGGTTCCTTCCGAAAAAGCGCAGTTAATCAATTATTTAATCAAAAACTATAAAGATATCTTTCATGTATGTGTGTCGGATGCTACCAATCATGATTATGATATCCGGTTTATCTTAAAAAAAGACGAGAATGATATTTCCTATACTTCGTCCGCAGGATCCGATAATAAGGATCTTTATCGTCAGGCTAATTTAATTTCCAAATATACATTTGAAAATTTCGTAGTCGGAAGCAATAACTCTTTTGCACATTCCGCATCTTTGGCTGTTGCGGAGAATCCCGGCGAAGATTTTAATCCTCTTTTTATTTACGGCGGATCCGGACTCGGTAAAACACATCTGATGCATTCCATCGGACATTATATTATCGATCATAATCCCGAAAAGAAGGTTTTATATGTCAATTCCGAAACCTTTACAAATGAGGTAATCGAAGGAATTCGTAGCGGTAATTCCGCAGCCATGAACCGTCTTCGTGATAAATACAGAACCGTGGATGTTTTATTGATTGACGATATTCAGTTCATTATCGGAAAAGAATCCACACAGGAAGAATTTTTCCATACCTTTAATGCACTGCATGATAACGGAAAAGCGGTTATTATATCATCCGATAAACCTCCGAAACAGATGGAAACTCTGGATGAAAGATTCTCCTCAAGATTCCAGCAGGGTCTTCAGGCTGATATTCAGCCTCCCAGTTACGAAACAAGAGCAGCAATTCTTTTAATGTTATCGGAACCTTTAAAAAATACCATTTCGGCAGTTCCTTCCGAAGTCATCGAATATATCGCAACCAATGTAAATTCCAATATTCGTGAACTGGAAGGTGCATTCAATAAAGTTGTATATTCTTCTAAAATCAATAAAAAATCCATTACGCTTGAAATGGCGGAAGAAGCTTTAAAGGATATTATTTATCCGAATGCTCCCAAAATGGTTACTCCCCAGATTATTATTCAGGTGGTAGCGGATCATTTCGGAATTAAAGCGGAAGATATTACTTCCAAGAAAAGAACGGCGGAAATCGTGGTTCCAAGACAGGTTGTTATGTATCTTTGCAGAGAAATGACGGATATTTCCTTAAAAAACATCGCAAAAGTACTGGATAAGAAAGATCATTCCACAATTATTAACGGTATTACAAAAATCCAGGATGAAATTAACAACGATTCCGATTTTGCAAATCAGATCAATATCATTAAAAAGAAGATTAATCCTTCCTGATTGAAATAAAAATATATTGTATTATTTATGATTTCCATACCCGGTATTTTTACCGGGTATTTATTTTTACTATATATAAATAAAGAAGAAATTTTATAAACACAAAAATGTTTATATGTCGATAACTTTATGTTTATAAAAAATATGGTCATATAAGGCTCAAATTTACGATTTTAAGCCTTGTTTACAATTACCGAGATAAAAATGAGTTAATACTCACTTTTTCACATTTTATTCCTTCCATTTTAGCCTTATATTTAGTATAATTATGAAGGATATCCACGAATCCACATCCTTTATTACGATTACTATGAAATATTAATTAATTATATAAGGCAAATCTCATTTTTATCTACCAAAGGAGGGGTTTTAACATTATGAAATTATCGGTATCAAAAATGAGCCTTTTTAATGCAATCAATAAGGTTATCAAAGCTGTTCCTTCCAAATCGAATTTATCCAACGCGGATTGTATTTTACTGGATGCAGCAAATGATGAATTAAGACTTGTTGCCAATAATCTTGAACTGGCCATTGAATGTATCATTCCCGCAACCGTATTGGAAGACGGAAAAGTTTGCCTGGAATCTAAAATGTTTGCGGACTGGATTCGCAAAATGCCGGATGATGATATCAAAATCAGTACGGATCGTAATTTAAGTACTACCATAAATTGCGGAAACGTATCTGTTAATTATATGGGAAAAGAAACAGATACCTTTAATGATCTTCCTAAATTTGATTATAAAGATCATATGGATATCAGTGAATATTCTTTAAAAGAAGTAATCAGACAGACGATTTTTTCCACCAGTGAAAATGAAGCAAATAAAACATTAAGCGGTGAACTGTTTGAAATCAAAGAAGGAATTTTAAGAGTGGTATCCCTAGACGGACAGAGAGTTTCCATTCGAAGAATCGAAATCAGTGATAATTCCTTAAATAAAAAGATTATAGTTCCCGGAAGAAGTTTAAACGAACTGTTTAAAATATTAGGCGGTGATACGGAGAAGTCCGTTACCTTACATTTTACGGACAATCATCTTATTGTATGTTTTGACAATACCACTCTGGTAACCAGATTAATCGACGGAGATTTCTTTAATATCGATAATGTGCTTACGAAGGATTATGAAACCAAAGTAACCATTAATAAGAAATTAATGTTTGAAAGTGTGGATCGTTCCACTTTGCTTGCCAGTGACGGAGATAAAAGAGCCATAGTTCTTAATATCAAAGACGGGGTAATGGAACTTCGTATGAAATCCACAAAAGGAAGTATGGATGAAAATATAGAAATCGAAAAAGAAGGAAATGATTTAAGAATCGGTTTTAATCCCAAATTTTTAATGGATGCCCTTCATGTAATCGATGATGAAAAAATTCATCTTTATTTTGTTTCTCCGAAATCTCCCTGCTTTATTAGAGATGATGCGGACAGCTATACCTATATGATTCTCCCCGTAAACCTGGGAGTAGAAGGATAAGGAATGGAAGATTTTATTTTAAGAGGTGAATATATTAAATTGTGCCAGCTTTTAAAAGCGGTCAATTTAATTGATAACGGTTCCGATGCCAAATTTGAAATTCAGGACGGAAAAGTAAAAGTAAACGGAATTGTTGCAACCGAACGTGGTAAAAAAATACATGCCGGAGATTCGGTGGAATATAAAGGACAAACCATACATGTACGTGAAATCCCTGGAAATTGAAAATTTCCGAAATTATGATCATTTGAATATTGAATTTGATCAGAAAACCACAATTCTTTACGGGAATAACGCACAGGGTAAAACCAATATATTAGAAGCGGTTTATTATCTTGCAACCACAAAATCCCATAAAGGCTGCAAGGATAAGGAAGTCATTCAATTCGGTAAAGAAGAATCACATTTAAGATGTATTCTGCATAAAGATGATTTGGATCAAAGAATCGATATGCATCTTCGTGCCAGCAAATCCAAAGGAATTGCCGTTAATTTGGAAAAACTGAAAAAAGCAGCGGATTTAATGGGTTTTATGAACGTTGTTTTGTTTTCTCCTGAGGATTTAAGTCTTATCAAGGACGGACCTTCCTACCGCAGACATTTTGCGGATATGGAACTTTGTCAGCTGGACAATTTCTATCTTTACAATTTAACAAGTTACAATAAGCTGATTAACCAGAGAAACACACTTTTAAAGGATTTGTATTTTAATCCGTCTTTAAAGGAAACTTTGAGTATCTGGGACAGTCAGATGATTTCTTACGGCAGTAAAATCATCGAACGGCGGAAACAGTTTGTCGTTCAGTTAAATGAAATCATTTACGAAATTCATAAAAAAATCTCCGGCGGAGCGGAAGAAATAAAGATTCTTTATGATCCCGATACCACGATAGAAAATTACGAAGAAAATCTGAAACATTCCTTAGACCGGGATTTAAAATCCAAAGTGACAAGCGTGGGACCACATCGTGACGATTTTATATTTCAGGTAAACGGTGTGGATATCCGTAAGTTCGGTTCCCAGGGACAACAAAGAACAGTGGCGCTTTCCCTGAAACTTGCGGAAATCGAACTGGTAAAAAAGATTACCGGGGATGTTCCCATACTTCTTTTGGATGATGTTTTGTCGGAACTGGATTCCGGAAGACAGAATTATCTGTTAAACAGCATCGGAGATATTCAGACCATCATAACCTGTACGGGACTGGATGAATTCGTAAATAACAGATTTCAGATTAACAAGGTTTATAAAGTAACAAACGGCAGCATCGAAGAAATGACCAACATAGAAAACGGAGGATGAAATGGGCGCTAACGTAGAATACGGCGGAGATCAGATCCAGATACTGGAAGGATTGGAAGCGGTAAGAAAAAGACCCGGTATGTACATCGGAAGTACGTCTTCCACGGGTTTACATCATCTTGTATATGAAATCGTGGATAATTCCATTGATGAAGCCCTGGCCGGTTTCTGTACGGAAGTGGAAGTAACCATTCATGAAGACAATTCCGTTACGGTTGTGGATAACGGTCGAGGTATTCCGGTAGGAATTAATCATAAAGCAGGACTTCCCGCAGTGGAAGTTGTATTTACGGTTCTTCATGCCGGCGGTAAATTCGGCGGCGGAGGATACAAAGTATCCGGCGGTCTGCATGGTGTAGGTGCATCCGTTGTAAATGCACTTTCCACCTGGCTGGAAGTGGAAGTATGCCGTGACGGTATTATATACAAACAACGTTATGAACGCGGTAAAGTATGTTATCCGTTAAAAGAAATCGGAACCTGTGATCCCGAAAAGACCGGTACGAAAGTTACTTTCTCTCCGGATCCGCAAATTTTCGAAGACACGGTTTACGATTTTGACATTCTTCGTACCAGACTTCGTGAGACGGCTTTCTTAACCAAGGGAATCCGCATTTCCCTCAAGGATGAAAGAAACGAAGGAAGGGAAGTGTCCTTCCATTACGAAGGCGGTATTAAGGAATTCGTCTCATATTTAAACAAGGGTAAAACCCCTCTTTATGAGGATGTCTTATATTTTGAAGGAAATAAAAACGGTGTTTATGTGGAAGTTGCCATTCAGCACAATGATTCCTTCAACGAAAGTACCTACAGCTTCGTAAACAACATTAATACTCCGGAAGGCGGTACTCACCTTGCGGGATTTCGAAATGCGCTTACGAAGACATTCAATGATTATGCAAGAGGTGCAAAACTTTTAAAGGATACCGAGGCAAATTTAAGCGGTGAGGATATCCGTGAAGGTCTGACCGCCATCATATCCGTTAAAATCGAAGATCCTCAGTTTGAAGGACAGACCAAGCAGAAACTCGGAAACTCCGAGGCAAGAATTGCAGTGGATTCCGTTGTCAGTGAACAGCTTACGTATTATCTGGAGCAGAATCCCGCAATCGCAAAGATTATCTGTGAAAAATCCATTCTGGCACAGCGTGCGAGAGAAGCTGCCAGAAAGGCAAGAGATTTAACCAGAAGAAAAACCGCACTCGAAGGCATGGCCCTTCCCGGAAAACTGGCTGACTGTTCCGATAAGAACCCCGAGAATTGCGAAATCTATATCGTCGAGGGAGATTCCGCGGGCGGCTCCGCCAAGACCGCAAGAAGCCGTGCGACGCAGGCTATCCTTCCTCTTCGCGGTAAGATTCTGAATGTGGAAAAGGCAAGACTGGATAAAATCTATGCCAACGCGGAAATCAAAGCCATGATTACCGCTTTCGGTACCGGTATTCATGATGATTTCGATATTTCCAAGTTAAGATATCATAAAATCATTCTCATGACCGATGCCGACGTGGACGGTGCTCATATTTCCACCCTGCTTTTAACCTTTATTTACCGGTTCATGCCGGAACTGATCAAACAGGGTCATGTATATCTTGCAACACCTCCGCTTTATAAACTCGAGAAGAATAAGAAAATCTGGTACGCATACTCCGACGATGAATTAAACAATATCCTCGCCGAAGTGGGACGTGATTCCAATAATAAAATCCAGCGCTACAAAGGTTTGGGTGAAATGGATGCCGAGCAGCTCTGGGAGACAACCATGGATCCGGAAAGACGTATTTTAAAACGTGTCACCATGGAAGGAGAAGTGGAATCCGAAACCGATTTAACCTTCACCATTCTGATGGGTGACAAGGTTGAGCCCAGACGTGAATTCATCGAAGAGAACGCAAGATTTGTTAAGAATCTTGATATTTAAAAGACAAGGAGATTCTCAATGGAAGACCTGACTTATGACAAGATAGAACAGGTAGATTTAAAAAACACCATGGAAACCTGCTATATCGATTATGCAATGAGCGTAATCGCGGCACGTGCCCTTCCGGATGTCAGAGACGGATTGAAACCCGTTCAGAGACGAGTACTGTATTCCATGTTGGAGCTCGGCAATACACCGGATAAAGCACATCGTAAATCCGCACGTATCGTCGGTGATACCATGGGTAAATACCACCCTCACGGTGACTCCTCCATTTACGGTGCATTGGTTAACATGGCACAGGAATGGTCCATGCGAAATGTTCTGGTAGACGGACACGGAAACTTCGGTTCCGTCGACGGCGACGGAGCTGCAGCCATGCGTTATACGGAGGCCCGACTTTCGAAAATCGCCATGGAACTCCTTGCGGATATCGGTAAGGATACCGTCGATTTTGTACCGAACTTTGACGAAACCGAGAAAGAACCTACAGTTCTTCCTTCCCGTTACCCGAATCTTTTGGTAAACGGAACCACCGGTATAGCGGTTGGTATGGCAACCAACATTCCGCCTCATAACTTGGGTGAGACCATCGATGCCGTTGTTAAAATCATCGACAACCACATCGAAGAAGACCGCGAGACGGAAATCGAAGAAGTGATGGATATTGTCAAAGGACCGGATTTTCCTACCGGAGCCATGATTCTCGGAACCAAGGGAATCGAAGAAGCATATCGTACCGGTCGCGGTAAAATCCGTGTTCGTGCGGTTACCGATATCGAAACGCTTGCGAACGGCAAGAACCGCATCATTGTTACCGAACTTCCCTACATGGTAAACAAAGCACGTCTGATTGAGAAAATCGCCGAGCTTGTAAAAGACAAGAAACTGGACGGTATCACGGATCTTCGCGATGAGACCAACAGAGAAGGTATGCGTATCGTCATTGAATTAAGACGTGACGTAAACCCGAATATCATGCTGAATCACCTGTTTAAGCATACTCAGCTGCAGGATACCTTCGGTGTGATTATGCTGGCATTAGTTAACAACGAACCGAAGGTTTTAAACCTTCTGCAGATGTTAAACTGCTATCTTGATCATCAGAAGGAAGTGGTTACCAGACGTACCAAATTCGATCTCGATAAGGCTCTGGCCAGAGACCACATCGTACAGGGCTTACTGATTGCTTTGGATCACATCGATGAAGTGATTCAGATTATCCGAAGCAGCGAAACGGTTCCCATCGCAAAACAGACTTTGATGGACCGCTTTGACTTAACGGATATTCAGGCAGATGCCATCGTGGAGATGAAACTCCGTGCTCTGACCGGTCTGGAAAGAGAGAAACTTGAAAACGAGCACAGGGATCTCCTTGCAAGAATCGAATATTTAAGAGGAATCTTAGCGGATGAGAAGATTTTACTCGGTGTCATCAAGGACGAAATTCTGGCTATCCGCAACAAGTATGCGGATGACAGACGTACCTCCATCGGCTATGATGTTTACGATATTTCTTCCGAGGATCTGGTTCCGAACGAAAATACCGTTATTGCAATGTCTTCGTTAGGATACGTAAAACGTATGACGGTCGACAACTTCAAGTCCCAGCACAGAGGCGGCCGCGGAATCCGCGGAATGACGACCATCGAAGACGATTACATCGAAGATCTTTTAATGACCACGACGCATCATTACGTTATGTTCTTTACGAATTTCGGCCGCGTATACCGCATGAAGGCATACGAGATTCCGGAATCCGGAAGAACTTCGAGAGGCGTTGCTATTATAAATCTCTTACAGCTGAATCCCGGAGAGAAGATTTCCGCTATTATCCCGATTAAGGATATGGAGGAGGAGAGAAATCTCTTTATGGTTACGAAGAAAGGTACGGTTAAGAAAACTCCGCTTTCCGAATTTGCAAACATCCGTAAGAGCGGCTTAATTGCCATCAACCTTCGCGACGACGATGAATTAATCGAAGTAAAATCGACGGATAAGGATACCGAGATTTTCCTGGTTACCAAATTCGGTATGTGTATCCGTTTCAAGGAAACCGACGTACGTGCAACCGGACGTTCCTCGATGGGCGTTATCGGTATGAACTTAAACGATCTCGACGAAATTGTCGGAATGCAGCTTGACCACCAGGGAGACTCCCTTTTGGTTGTTTCCGAAAACGGTATCGGCAAGAGAACGGATCTTAAGGAATTCAACCTGCAGCATCGTGGCGGCAAGGGTGTGAAGTGCTATAAGATTACCGAAAAGACCGGAAATCTGGTCGGCGTAAAGGCCGTAAACGACGAACATGAAATCATGATGATTACCTCCGCCGGTGTAATTATCCAGATTCCGATGGAAGACGTATCCAAGATCGGACGTCATACTTCCGGCGTGAAGTTAATCAATCTCGAGCGGAAAGTAAAGGTTGCCAAGATAGCAAAGGTTCGTGAGAGAGTCAGCGACGGAACCACGGAATACTCCAATGTGGAAGATGCGATGGAGGAGATTCCGGAAGACGAAAAGTACGGATCCGCGGATTTCGAGGATACTGAGGAGAATCTGATTTTCCCGGTTGAAAACGAAGAAGAGGAATAAATGAATCAAAATGCATCCGAGAAGACATCCGAAAGGGTGTCTTCTTTCAAAAAAGAAAGATTTCATCTGCTGGATACCATCCGCGGTGTTGCGGTAACAGGGATGGTTTTCTTTCATGTTGTCTTTGATCTGCCGGATTTTTTCACGGTAGACGTGAGTTTTGTAAACAGCAATTTTTCGCAGATAATGGAACAGGTGGTCCGGATTGTATTTATCTTTCTGTCCGGATACTGCTGTCTTTTGGGCCATCGCCCGCTTAAGCGCGGTCTTACGGTCTCGGCAGCAGGGCTTTTGGTTACGATTGTCAGCATCATCGCGAAGGTGGATCCGCCGATTATTTTCGGTGTTCTGACCTTAATCGGTGCCTGTATGCTGCTTTCGATTCCGTTTCGTAAAATTCAGAAGAAGGAGCATTTTTGTGTTCTTTGTTTTGTATCGCTGACGCTTTTTATCCTTACACTGCATATTGCACACGGCTATTTCGGACCGCTTTTCAAACCTCTTATTACCTTCCCGGAATTTCTTTACTCGGCTAAGAATCCGTTTCTGTCCGCTTTTACGGCATTTTTCGGATTCCCCGGACAGAGTTTCGATTCATCGGATTATTTTCCCCTTATGCCATGGTTTTTCTTATTCATGTCCGGATTCGGACTATATGGCTGGCTCGGTGAGAAAATCAATAAGTTACCCGTTATGAAACTGCGTGTGGAGCCTTTTACGTTTCTCGGAAAGAATGCACTTTGGGTATATTTATTGCATCAGCCTCTTGTAATTGGAATACTTTGGGGTATATTATTACTCTTAAAGTAATTTTGAAGCATAGAGAGAAAAAATCATGGAAACTTATGAAATATGTAAAGATTTGGCAATCATTATTATCTTTGCCAAGCTTTTCGGGCTGATTGCCAGAAAATTAAAAGCGCCCCAGGTAGCGGGCGAAATCGTTGCCGGACTGATTTTGGGACCCTGTCTTTTAAACTGGGTGGAGGCAACTCCTTTTATCCAGCAGATGGCGGAAATCGGCGTTGTGCTTTTGATGTTCTGCGCAGGGCTGGAAACCAATTTAAAGGAACTGATCAAAACCGGACCGAAGGCTCTGGCAATCGCCTGTTCCGGCGTATTTGTACCGCTCTGCGGCGGCACACTGTTATATATGGTTTTCTACGGATTCTCTGGAATCGGAACCCCCGAGTTTTTCAAGGCACTGTTTATGGGTACCATCATGACGGCGACCAGTGTTTCCATTACCGTGGAATCCCTGCGTGAGATGGGCGTTTTAAAGGGTGAAGTCGGTACCTGCATCATAAACGCGGCTATCATCGACGATGTAATCGGTATGATTGTTCTGACCGTTGTTGTCGGCTTTAATGACCCTACAGCAAAGCCCCTGCCGATTCTTCGAAACACGGCCCTCTTCTTTGTTCTGGCTTTGATCGTCGGATATTGCGCTTACAAGGCATTTAAAAAAATCGACCAGCGGTATCCGCACACCAGACGAATTACCATAGCGGGTCTGGCTCTGTGTCTGGCACTTTCCTTCATAGCGGAGAGGTACTTCGGAATCGCCGATATTACCGGTGCCTATGTTGCAGGATTAATCCTTTGCAACATTCACGACTCCGATTACATTGCAAGACGACTCGATATCAACTCCTACATTATGTTTGGTCCGATTTTCTTTGCATCCATCGGACTGAAAACCGATATCAAGGATTTCAGCCTTTCGATTCTCTGGTTCTCTCTGGCCTTTGTGGCAGTGGCGCTTTTAACCAAGATTATCGGCTGCGGACTGATGGCCATGCTGCTCGGATATCCGCCGAAGCATGCACTGAAAATCGGTGTCGGCATGATGACGCGAGGAGAGGTTGCCCTGATTGTTTCACAGAAAGGTCTGGCGGTCGGGCTGTTAAATCCCGTGTATTTTACGTCGGTTATTCTGTTGATTATTGTTTCGTCGATTCTGACACCAATCGCCATGAAGGCATTATATTCGCTTGCTCCGGATGAATCGCTGACAAATGCTGAAATTGCGGAGGAAGCAAAGACGGAAGAGCAGGCGGAAGCGGCGGAAGAAGCACAGACCGACAAAGAAGAAGCACAGGCTGACAAAGAAGAAGCGAAGGCTGAAAAAGCATAAGCACCGGCCGACAGGTAAGAGCAAATAAGAAGCAGATTAAAAGCAAACAAAAAGCAGATTCCATACGGAATCTGCTTTATTTGTTGTTTTGTATAAGAGGACTATTTTTCCTCGGATTCTTTCTCTTCTTCGTCATCACCGAGGCTTTCGCTTACCTTAACGGTAATGGTTCTGTCGTAAGAGGAGAATGCATCTTTTACAATGTTTTCATCCGGTTTCTTTGTAAAGAGACTTACCAGGGGAACGATCAACAGACCGCCGACCATGGCAACCACACCGGAGTTGATGGAAGATTTAAAGATGTAACCGAAGATTGGGCCCCAGCCTGCTACGGATATTTTTGCCAGAGAGATGATCATCTGGAAGACGGCAATACTGCAGCCCCAAACATAGCATACGGCTACGGATGCTTTGGTAATCTTCTTGGAGTACAGGGAGTATAAAAACGGTGCCAGGAACGCGCCTGCAAGTGCACCCCATGAAACACCCATCATCTGAGCGATAAAAGTAATGGAAGGATGAGAATCCTTAATTACGGCAATCACTGCGGAAATGGCGATGAAGAAGACAATAAACAGTCTCATGATAAATACCTGTTTTTTATCATCCATTCCTTTTTTGGACAGCGGTTTGATGACATCGAGAGTAAAGGTGGAGCTTGATGTCAGTACTAAGGAAGATAAGGTAGACATGGAAGCGGAAAGCACCAGTACGATAACGATGGAAATGATGATATCAGGAAGGGTGGAAAGCATTGCGGGAACGATGGTATCGAACAAAGGCTTTCCGGTAGCTTCATTGTAGATGACGTTCGGATTGTCTGCATATAAACGTCCGAAACCGCCCAGGAAGTAACATCCGCCCGCAACGATGATTGCGAATACGGTGGAAATTACGGTTCCTTTATGAATATCGTTTTCGCTCTTGATGGCATAAAACTTACCGACCATCTGGGGAAGTCCCCAGGTACCGAGGGAAGTTAATACGACAACGAAGAGAAGTGCCAGGGGATCGGGTCCTAAGAAGGAAGCATATGCTCCGTTCCATCCTGCATCACCGCTTACCTGTGACAGGGATTTCATGGATTCCACCAGGCCTCCGTTTTGCATAACAACGGCAATGATAACCGCGGAAATACCGAACAGCATGATGATACCCTGAATAAAATCGTTGATTGCGGTTGCCATGTATCCGCCGAAAATAACGTAGATACCGGTAAGTACGGCCATAATCGCAATTACAACCCAGTAAGGAATCTCAAATACAAGACCGAACAAACTGGAAAGGCCGTTATAAAGGGATGCGGTATAGGGAATCAGGAAAATAAATACGATAATGGATGCCGCAATTTTCAGCGCTTTGGAATCGAATCGTTTTCCGAAGAAATCCGGCATGGTCTTTGCGTCATAATGCTGCGTCATGACACGGGTTCTTCTTCCTAAGATATTCCAGGCTAAAAGGGATCCGATAAAGGCATTTCCCAAACCTGCCCAGGTGGAAGAAAGACCGAAGTTCCAGCCGAACTGTCCGGCATAACCGACGAAAATAACTGCTGAGAAATAAGATGTTCCGAAAGCAAAAGCCGTAAGCCAGGGACCGACGCTTCGGCTGCCGAGAACGAAACCGTTTACGTCCGTTGCTTTCTTTCTGGTATAGATTCCGACGCCGATCATTGTTGCGAAGAAGCATACCAGAAGCAGAATCGTAAGTAAAATTTTCATGATGTTTAACTCTCCTTCTTTAGCGCTTTAAAGTGTAACGCTTTGCTGCTTTAAAGTACCACAGTTTTTCCGGATTGTCAACAAATCGTTTGCAAAGTGGTGATTTTAACGGAACTGTTTTATAATGTTTTTTAAATCGGACACCGTATATTATTACCGAATCGGACATCAAAAAGGAGAATACGAAAATCATGAGCGACTCCCGGAAAAAAATAATACTTATTGCGGCAATTTTTGGCGGAGTATGTATCCTTGTGCTCTCCTTATTCCTCATTGTCAGAAAGACGAATCAAAACCGATTGAATCAAAACCATTCCGTCGATACGCAGAGTATCCTCAGTGAAATAACGTCCGTTAAGCAGTCCGAAAACGGACCGGAGAAAGAAACAAAAAACGACCCGGAAAGTGAATCGGTAAGTGAATCGAAAAGTGAAACAAAAAGCGAGCCGGAAAGTAAAAAAGCCGAACCCGAAAGTCCCGATCCGGCAAAAGAATCTCCTTATCTTAGCGCCTGTACCGTCGGAGAATACGAAGGGCTTACCTACGGAATCGATGTTTCCCAGTATCAGGGCAATATCGACTGGGCCACGGTCGCCGCAAACGGCGTCGAATTCGCCATCATCCGTATCGGATACAGCGGTACCGTATACGGCGGAATCGGTGAAGATCCGTATGCCAAACGCAATCTGGAAGAGGCGGAAAAAAACGGGGTCAAAATCGGTATTTACTTCTATTCCTCCGCCATTTCCGAAGAAGAAGCGAAGCGTGAAGCCGACTGGATTGCGGAATATATTTCTCCGTATTCAATTACCTATCCGATTGCGATTGACTGCGAGGGATTTGAAAAAGAAAGCCACAGACAGCATGTTCTTTCGCAGGAAGAACGCAGCAATGTCGTAATGGCCTTTATGGACCGGGTTTACGAAAACGGATACACTCCCATGATTTACGGGGATATTACGGCATTTGAAAATGATGCCAAATGGGATACGTCAAGAATCGAACAGAAATATAAAATATGGCTTGCGAATTATAAACAGGATCCGGCAAATTTAGAGCAGGTTTCGGATTATACCGGACAGTGTTCCATGCTGCAGTATTCCTGCCACGGTCGCGTGGAAGGAATTCCGGCCGAAGTGGATCTGGACATTGCCTATTTCGGATATAACGGAGTGGAGAAACCGAAAAAAGAAGCGGATTAGAATTCCCAGCGGCTTAAAAGATACCCCGGAATGACGACAATGATAAAGAACGCCCAGCTGATCAGCGTAAAGACTTTAATAAATTTGCCGCCGTTCTTCGGGTATTCGCGCACATAGATACGGTAATTGATGACCGAAGCCAAAGACCCGATTAAGGATACGAGGCCTGCAGTGTCCGCGCCGTAGATTAAGCCCGAAAAACTTTCGGAGAAAGGATATAATACGATGGTGGCAGGCACATTGGAAATGGCCTGGCTTAAAATCAGAACCGCCCAGTATTCGTGTCCCGTTACCGTTTTTTTCAGAAATGCCGAAATGGCCGGATTGGCCGCAACGGATGATGAGAAAATAAAGAAGCAGAGGAAGGTTACCAATAATACGTAATCCACCTGCAAAAACAGTTTCGCATTTAAAATCGCAATCGTGATGATTACAACGGCAATGGCGACCGGCCAGTATTTCGTACGTGATACGATGGTAAAAATAATCAACAGAAACAGAACCAGATAACCGATTCGTTTCGGACGATCCTTCTTATCCCATTCTCCGGCAACTTCGCCGCAGTTCAATTCGATTTTTTCCTTCAGATTCTTCCGATACAATACCAGCAAAAACAGAATCAGCAGAATTCCGGAACTTACGCAAAGAGGGGCCATATGCATCATAAAATGCAGGGCGCTCATTTTGGACTGCTCAAACAAAAACAGATTCTGCGGGCTTCCGAAAGGCATCAGCAGAGAGCCGCGGATGGCCGCAATGTTTTCCATGGAAATCACCGGAAGAATGTAGGCTTCCTTTCCGCCGGCCCGGAATAAAAGAATTGTCAGGGGCACGAATATAATTAAGGAAACGTCGTTTGTGACAAACATCGAGGAGAAAAAGACACCGAAAATCAGGAACATGGAAAGAATGATCATGGAAGTTAAGTGTCTTGAGAAGCGGACAATCGGACGAAAGATATTCTCCTGCTTAAAACCTTCCAAAACGCAGAGCATCATAAAAAGCGTTCCC
>ODAJ012087668.1_pt1 | contig 15317 bp, 16 predicted proteins | sample 1539241 | NCBI WGS metagenome assembly ODAJ01 (sample SAMN02144231, study PRJEB22623) | gut metagenome | biome: sheep rumen | host: Ovis aries | place: New Zealand
GTCTGTAAAATGAAGTGGATGATGGGGGCTGAGGATCCCATACTCGAGTTCATCGAATCGATGATACTTAACCGTGATGCTCAATGAGATACTGACCTTACCGGCTTCTACATTGATGATGCTATAAAAGGCATGATAAAAATACGGATCAATCCTCTTGTAGAGGTCACGCTCCGCAGAAAGCTTTATTTTCCTGGCCTTCGCTGCAAGCTTCAGGGCCTTATAAAACTTCTTCTCCCATTTTTTAAGTTCTTTATATTCCATTTTCTATATCCTATCTTCCGGAAGACTTGATCTCATAATGACAAGGAGTATTGCGGCGATGATGTCGAAGAGACCCATCCTCTTAAGGCGGGTCGTGTTTGATAAGTTGTCCATTTGCGTCTCCTTTTTGATTAGAATTTTCGTGTTAAATCTGTTCCTGGTCATGCTCCCTTTCATCAGTGTAATAATCGAACGTACCCGAGTAGTGTACCCCCACATCCACATAACGTTCCCGCATGTCATTATCCACGAAACTCCAGGGTCTCTCCTCGGAGAAAAGGTCCACCCCATCAGGAACGGACGTCAGACGTGCCACATTCAGCCTGACGGATACTCCTGTTTCGGTGAGGGCGGCAACAAGGGCGTCGACAAAGGCGTCGTAATCATCGTCGGACATCGATGCGGACGGCAGCACGTATACATAAGCGTATCCCGCGAATGCTCTGCGGTGGTCTTCGAAAGTTTCGGATAAGATTGGGGGAACCCAGGCTTTCACTCCGTTCCCGGCTCTGGCAGCGGCGACGCAGGTGCCCTCCGGGAGTCCTGAGACCACCGGTGCAAGGAAACCTTCGACATACGTCTCCCAGTCTTCACGGTGGATTATCACCCAGTAGTCACCGTCTCCCGAGACCGGCACGCAATTCTCATTGAATTCGAGTTTGAGTCTCTCTCCGTCGTACGGACCGCCGACGATCTCCACCGTCAGAGAGTAATAATGACGATCCTTCCAGATATTTGGCTTTACAAGCCACAGCGCCCGGAAGGTCTGCCCGTCATACCTTTGTGTGAGGTAATCGAGGCCCCATTGCGCGTAGGCAACATTCTTAAATTCATTTTGGGACATGCCCTTCTCCTGCATCCGCGCAATCTCCTCCTCGGAGCAGTTCATGTCTCGCGCAAGCTGTGCCTGCTCGTCAGTGGCCTTCATTCCTTCGGTCCAGGTGCCGATGACCGGATATGTCACCGAATGCGGCTCGCGCGAGCAGCCTGACAGGAACATGCCCGCCGCGAGTATTACCGCAATAAGCATTGCTGCCGGTTTTCTTTTGTCCATATAATCATCCCCTTTACCAGTTCGTAACCCATTTGACCAATGTTCCCAGTGCCGATTCCTCTGTATAGAAATCAAGGCTGTCCGAACAGGCGGAAATGCATTGATCGATTTCGTTCTTGTGTTAGAAACTCTATTCACTCAACACATTCACGTCTTCCATTTTTAGTTCGGCCGTATTATTCAGATTGTTATAAATCCAAAGATAATTTGTTGCTCCACTGTCTGTCTTCAGCTCTATTACCTGATCCGGGTATCTTCCCTTAATCTGAACAGCTTTCCCCGGATTGAAATCTGTTACCCCCCAGGCAGGGTCGCTGTCACCATCCTTGAAAAATCGGATTCCATGAGGTATACGGCTCATTGACGCATCCGCAAATACGGTCTCCTGCCAACTATAAGAATCAATTGGGTAAAAATCCGCCCCATACACGAGTTTCCTCGTTCCAATATAGAAATATCTATCATTTTGTTCAACAAATTCGTATGATATGATTTCATCATCCGCATGAAAAAAAACTTCATGATAGTCCTTCAAATCAATTTGTGCCACCTGAATCCCTTCAGTTTCGCCGCACGTTTCCTGTATCAGTTTTTCCAGATCATTGCTGCCAAAATCCGTAAAATCATGGCCGTATCCGCTCGCATTTATGTTCTTTCCGGGCACAATGGCTGACGAAAATTTGCCAAGCTGATGCGCCATCATCGTAAACGTAACAACAAAAACCACTATAATCAGGAGGACCGGAAGCAGGATGTCACGTCTTGGATTTGCCTTCTTTTCAAGATAAACAAGCCATCTTTCGAAAAGGACTAATAGTACTGCAGCAAGTACAAAGCCGAAAAGGCTCATGATATTTTCTACTAAGAAGCTGCTTGCCAATAGCCCGGCTGCTGTAATTGAGCAGAATATGGCACCAAAGAAGAACAACACACCTAAAACAACTCGTCTTACGAAGTGCTTTCCCCTTCTTTTCCTGCCTGTAATCTCAGCGAGCTTCTGGCTTTTACTTTTTGCCGTCATGGTTATTCCTCCTTAGATTCTTTTGCATGTCGTTTTTCGAAAAGCTTTTGGCTGACAACAATTGTTCCCGACATGCCCATCAATAGTATCAGCATTGCCTCTGCTGTTCCCTGGTAAACAAACCTGTATATTACCAGCACCATGTCTCCAAACAAGAACAAGTACCATACAAAAAGTTGAAGTGTTCGCTTCGCGTTTTTGATATTAATTCCGGCAAGAAGTATTCCGAAAACGCCGTAATAGAACAGCAGCCATAAAAACATCGGATATGCTACGTAATGCGTTTTTGTATAATGATTTATTTGAGGTTTAACCCACCAGTCGGCAATAACAAGCACGTGGATCAACATAAACTCCAGCATATAGGTTCCTCCGGTAAACTTCATCCATCAAGCGTATCCAGCTCTTTCGGAATGTTAATGGTGGCTTGCATCGGCTTTCGACCTTTTCTCGAATAAACAATGTAGTCCCCATTACCAAAAAGCAATGCTAATCAGTAGTAGTGTTACTAACGGATATTCAAAAACATGCCTCCAAGTCTTTGTATATGCGAAACTGTAAGTGTTCTTCCATGCAACAACGGTCAACATCTCCTCCTATATTTGCTTTTATGGCGTTATTGGCTATTTCCGCATGCAATGGTTAATTAACATCTATCGTTCGAAATTCAACGTTTTGCGGCAACATGCTTTTTATGTCAGCATATCGTGACAATACAAATTGATAACAAACTCACAGGATTTCCCTGGCGCCTTATCACTTTAACCGTTGATAATCAGTCATGTCGCTATGTAGGCGCAAAAGTCTATCCCGGTACCTCCATGTATGTAATACTGCTGTCCGCCACCAGATAGACGGCCTTTAACCCCTCAACTCTCTCGTACACCCCCCCCGGGATATCGGGTTTTACGTCAGGCCAGATCCGAATTCCGACATCCACATGGGTCCTATATCTGTATCGCGTGATCTAGTCTTAATTATTCACTACCATAAAGAACTTGTCTCCCGGCAACGGATACATGCTGAACTATTTCACCTGCTAATGCCAGAGCACTTGCCCAGTAAGTCGGCCGACTACTAGCACAATATGGTCGAATAGCATAAGAGCCTGACGTGTCTCACGATTGACCATCAGTCCGCAGAAGCGTATTTTTCGGCCTACGGCTGTGCCGTTTTTACTGTGGTATCCCGTGGCTCATAGGGCATGGGAAAAGATGTGTTCTGCCTTTTTTTACAAAACACACGTCCTTTCACGCACAGAACATAAAACCAAAAACAAGTTTGACGATGTTAAAGAACGTTTGAACAGATTGGAAAAGGTAGATTTTGGGAAAATTCACAAATCTTATTTGATAAAATGAATGCACGTTTTTAAGAAGTTATATGACAAGATTGAGTTGACTTACAGAGATGTGTTGTTTATAAGCAATTCTAGGATTGTGTCCGGCGTCAGGCTGTTTTGAGCATGACAGATTTATGCTTTGTTTGTGCTAATAGTATATTATTGAAAAAATCATTTTCCGCTTAGCATTTTGTCTCCGATCTCATTCACACAATCCCGCAGCTTTTCGTGAATTAACGGCCGTTCCTCTGTTGATATTTCCAGAAAATTCATTGCCTCTTGAAGAGTATATCCGATTGACTTCATAAGTCTGTTTATTATTTCGATCCATGTCTTTCGTCTCGTTTCTGCTACCATGTCATCTATAGATATGCATTGCGGGGCATAATCCTTATACAAGTACCTCACCTCCAACTTCCTCGCCCCAGTCGAGCTCTTCCGCATTGCCGATATCAGCTTGGGTGATTTCCACAAAAGACTTGCCGTAAAACTGCTCGAATATCTGGGTGGTAGATTTCGTAGTCATACCTTTCCATCCTTTAATTTGCGTTCTATTTACAGGCCCATCGCCTTCCGGAGAAATCGGCGGCGCGTTCCTGTGTTGAGGCACAGAAGGAGCTTGTTTTCTCCTGGCAGTGCTTCTTCATCCCGCATAAACACGTAACTGCTGTTTCTGGTCGATATCGTATATGTTTTCTCCACAACCTTTAACTCTCCAGCAGATGTCCGTAGCCAGTCCTTCGCAGGCTGATCGCGGATATCCGAGAAAAAATATACGAACTTCTTCCCGGCGGCCTTGTGCTCCGATTCGCATACCGCAACCAGCCCCGGAAGGCCGACATACGCGCTCCGCCAGTTGGTCTCCGGGTAAGGATTTCCATCCTTATCTGCGCATTTTTCTAATCTTCCAAAAAAACGTAAACAATAGTTTCATAATCTTCCCCACTTATCAGGAATCCAAACAAACATAACCTTGCGCAGCAAACTAAGTCTGTCGGGCCACAGGGGCGGAATCAACGGCCTGCTCTGCCGTTTTTCGCAGATTCCAAATGCTTTTACAGTTGAGTATGACAGAAGTATCCTTATTCCGCCCACGTATATTGTCAAAAACAACTTATTTGAATATAATACCCATTGGTTGTCTACCTATTATATATATAACCGTTGGTTATTCGTCAAACACTATACTTTGCCAATATATGAGGGCCTCTACCATGACATTTCTTCCGGAAAGACTGATTGCGTTAAGAACTGCACAGGGAATCACACGTGAGGAAGCCGCAAGAAGATTAAATATGTCTGCAATGGGGTATGGTCGATATGAAAGAGGAGAGCAGTTGCCCTCCTATCTGACAGTTTCCATTATGGCTCATTTTTTTAACACATCGACAGACTATCTGTATGGCTTATCTGATGATGATTCCCCCTCAAGCATAACCATCCATTCGTCTGATGACCCTGATCTTTTTCTGCTAGTGCAGACTGCACAAGCTAATAAAGACATTACGTCCCGGCTTCTTGCATATGCAAACCATTTAAAGGATCTGAAGCACTAGCAGTAAATATCAAAATATTCCGCACTTCTAATTCATGGTCTTGACGTTGTCTGCAAGGCACCGTGAGACCTCTAATCATCACCGCTTATCAGCCCTGACTGCTATTCTTATCAACCATATTATCGCGATCCATGGTTTCTTTGATGGCTCGATTAATAAAAGCATTCATGCTTTCCCCGCACTTTGCCGCATGCTCCGCGATTATATCCCTTTCGCCAAGCTGCATGCGGATCTGTATTAAATCATTTTTCTTTCGATATTTATTAGTTGCTCTCTTACTGACCTCATCATATGCCATCGCGGTCACCGTCCTCATCTATTGCTATACCGATAACACAATTTCACCTTATGTATTTCTAATATTCAAAGAAAAGACATATGTAAACTCCTTCATATACATGTATATTTCTATTGACATATACATGTATATGTCTTATTATATATATAACAATAAAAAAGAAATAAAAAATACAGCAGTGCACAGGAGTTGCCGCTCCTGTACACCCAGCAGGTGATACCAGCACCTACCAGCGGATTAACCGCGCTGCAATGTAAGTTTACTATTAGTCTGCCATTTTTTCAATGTGCCGATTCTTTCTTGCAATCGCAGCGTTCAAGACTTGTTTTTTACTGCCGTGTAGAGTGATACCCTGCACGGTATTTTTTATTTCTCCACATCACATCAGGAGGAATTCATTATGAAAACAGGGAAAAATTTTTTGAACGCAGCTGACGTATCCGAATACATGGATATCTCTATACCAATGGCGTATAAGATCATCCGCAAGCTCAATGACGAGCTCAAGGCACAGGGATTTATAACTGTTGCTGGCAAGATCAATCGTCTTTACTTTGAGCAGCAAGTCAACGGATTCATTGCATAAGGAGGATCATGAAATGCCAGTTTACAAAGATAAAAAGAATAATACATGGTATGCCAAGTTTAATTATAAGAACTGGACTGGTGAAACAAAGTTTACAACAAAAAGAGGATTCTCCACCAAGCGTGACGCCGTCGAATATGAGAGAGAGTTCAAACTCCGCATAGCCGGTAACTTGGACATGACCTTTGAAGAATTCGTAAAGTTATACCGAGAAGACCGTTACCCGAGAATCCGAGCAAGTACAACTGCGATGAAAGATCATATTATCGACACGAAAATTGTTCCATATTTTAAAAACCACAGAGTAACAGAGATCAAAGCAAAAGATATCATTAAATGGCAAAACGAACTCCTTAGTTATCGTAATCCCAAGACCGGAAAGCCCTACTCAAAAACATATCTCAGGTCTATCCACAGTCAGATGAGCGCAATTATGAACTTCGCGTCCAAATACTATGATCTGAGTGAAAACCCTGCGCTTAAAGCCGGTAGTATCGGTATCAACAATGCTGAAGAAATGCAGTTTTGGACATTAGATGAATACCTGCTTTTCGCAGACGCAATCATGGACGAACCTCTTTACTATTATTGTTTCGAAGTTCTCTACTGGACGGGAATACGTGAAGGGGAGTTACTTGCACTGACATTCGATGATTTTGATTTTGTTAATAAGACTATTTCCATTACAAAGACCTATCAGGTTGTAAAAGGAGAAGAAGTCATTGGTCCGCCTAAGACTTCCAAAGGAAACCGCATTGTAAATATGCCCGACCGGCTCTGTGATGAGATGAAGGACTATTTTGAAATGTGTTATGACAAAAAGAGTACCCGGGCATTCGCTACGACGAAACACTCCCTGCATAAGGCAATGACTCGTGGGGCAAAACGTGCAGGTGTAAAAAGGATTCGCATACATGATCTTCGCCATTCGCACATTTCTTTGCTGATCAGTCTCGGCTTTAGTGCCGTTGATATAGCTAAACGGGTTGGCCACGAAAGTATCACGATCACCTTACGGTATGCGCACATGTTTCCTTCAACACAAAAGGAAATGATGAACAGACTCAACGAACTCACTGAAGAAACTACGGAGGATTAATATGTCAGCTAAAAACAGAGACCGCCACGGCAGGTGGCGGTCAAAGACAATCGCTTTCAGAGTATCTGACGAAGAATACAGGGCAATCGATGAAGCCGTATCACTAGCTGGTATGACAAAACAAGACTATATCATCAGGAAACTCATGAATAAAGATGTTGTAGTGGTCGGCAATCCGAGAGTCCATAAGGCACTGAAATCAGAAATGAAAAACCTTTGCGAAGCTTTACTCCGGCTGAACACATCGGATCAGATTGATGATATCCAGCTAGATACTATTAATCTGATTGTCCGAATCTATAATGGTTTGAAAGATTCTTCTTCCGGGAAACACCTATCACAAGTAAATACCGCAAGTGAAGGAGACACTGAAAATGACTAACCAGACTTTAATCAACATTACCAACGTAAACAATAAGATACTCGAAATTCAGAGAGCCGCTGATGCAGGCGGATCTCCTCCTGAGTGTCGAGGAGAAGGTGTCGTCCTTCTTAAAAACTTTGCTCAGGGATCCACGAATTCTGGTAAGCCGAAGTACACCGGGACTATAGCCAATATCGATGAAGTCAAGTTTAACGTATGGAATAATTCATCGGCATATGAATATTTTGATCAGCTTTCTCCTGATGTGAGACCGCACGTCGTATGGATCAGCTACACTCTATCAAAATACGGACTTGTCGTCAGCAGTATAAAAGATGCAGATGGGTTTAATCCTGATTCATTCATTTATCACAAATACTCTTCAAAAGAAAAGGCTGCGGAATTCATTTCTGCTCTGAATGCGAGCGGTATCACTGACAATGCCATTTCCGCGATCCGGGCAGTATTTCATATGGACTATAATGATGCGGTGAGTCAGCGAATTGTAAAAGAATACGCCGCATACTCACACCACGATAATTGCACCACCGGACTACTCGCACATACTACCAAATGCATTCAGCTTTATAATGGAATTAAGAAAAACTATTCCTTCTTTGAGGATTCCGCAGTCAATGATCTCATGGTGATCAGCCTTTCCCTCCACGATGTAGGGAAAATCTATGAAATGCACGATGGAGTATACCAAAAGTATTCGTTTTTAACACACAGAGGTCTCGGCTTAGAACTTCTTTTGCAATACAAAGAATTGATCGTCGATCTTTATGACGAAGAATTCTTTTATATGATCTGTAGTGTGTTGCTCCAGCACCATGGTGAATATGGTGAAAACCCTCGCACTGTATATGCTATGCTTGTTCATATTATTGATGATATGGAAGCTCAGCTAACTATCATCGATGATATGATCAAAGAAGAAGCATACACCTCAGACGCCGCTGGAACAAAAATCAAGTACAACAGCTCCTATCTGAATATACTAAGCTAAGATCTAATAAAGCAGGCAAGGTCGAAGATGTCTCGCCCCTGCCTGCTTAACTGATTATAATAAATATCTAAACACTCCTATTCTCCTTAATTCTCTGTAGCTTTCAAAACTTCTTCTAAAGCGTCTGCTATTTCTTGTTCTTTCTGGGTTAATTCTAATAATGCAGACGAGTAGGCCATCAAATTATCGAAAGTTTCATTTCCCATTGCGGATAGTTTCTTCCCTGCCGCCTGTTCCGCCATATTATCGACCAGTTTAGCCAAAGCTTGTTGTCTTTCTTTTGATGGTTCGCCGTTTCGTGCAGAAAGCAATTTGGAATAATAATCAAGCAATCTGTTCCTGTTTTCCCTTCCAGTCGTTTTCTGTTCAGCTATGATTTTGATTTCTTTATCTTCATGCTCATAGATATAGTCCATATAATGCAGTATATGTTTAGCCGCTGCTTCTCTCAATTTCACTAAATCTGACTGTAAATGTAGTACATGAATTTTCTTATGGCAATTGGGGCATAGAGCAACGACATTATCTATTGTCGGGCTTCCGCCTTCCGATAACCATTGAACGAAATGAGATTCCAGATAAGGAGTACCATCCCTATAATTAAACGGTGCCTGTTCACCGCACAATTCACATTTACCATTCGATTCTTTAATAATCTTCCTTGCAACCGGAAAGTCTTCCATTAGATATCTATCCATATCTATAGCATCAAAGAGTTTACTTGTTTGATCAGATGACACGGTACCGCCTTCTTTTTCACCTGTCAGCATCGCTAATGAAACTTGTAAATAATCCGCAATTTTTCTCAACCTATCAGAAGATGGAATAATACTGCCATTCTCATATCTCGAAACAACCGTTGCCGACACTCCAATAGCATCAGCTAATTCCTTCTGCGTAATATTTTTTGCTCTTCTTATTTCCCTGATTCCCATAACTGTCCTCCTATGTTCCAATTCATTATAGCATTTCTGTATTTAGATTATATGGCCACTTCCACAATATAATGCGAAAAAATATCGCGTATATATACGCAAATAGCGAATCTTTCTTGTATATCATTATCTTTGCTGTATAATATTATTAAGCAAAAAAAGCCTCTCAAAAATTGTAATAACACATACCATAGGAGGATTAGCTTTGAACCAAGCATGTTGCATAGTAAACGGAAAAAAGATGGTGGTTGATATAGATCGCCACATCCTAACTGGTCTTATCGATGAGGAGAAAATAACGGATATGCGATGTCCTCTATGCGATGCTCCCGCGCATCTTGTTCATGATGAAACTAGAAAATTGCATTTTCGCGCTGTTCATGAGCCTGACTGCGAAATAGTGAAAGACGGTCGCGAGCATAAAGCTCATATGATTAACGATAAAACCATAATCGATGATATCGATACTATTCTGCATCATCGAGATCATGCGCCCGTTATAGCCCCCGGGCCCAAACCAGTCAATAAACCTGGAGCGGACCACCACGATGGCCTCGAAGATATCGATGAAATCGATACAGTCGTAAAGTATGGTACGAGCATGATCCATACTGTAGGCGGAATACACTCTTACGTTTTAGCTAACGGACTAGACGCCGACCTTGGTAACGGCATGACAGGTAGAGATTTGTTCCTTACTGCTCGGTCGCTACGCAATGTTCGGCGAGACGGAATGAGCGGCACAAAGATTGCCATCACCAAACGATTTTCTCCGCGTTCCTTGAAGCATCCTCTTAAAGTTCCGAGTGGTTATACATGCCTTAGCGACACATTTGCTACCAGCATTGAGGACGCCGTTTTTTTTATTGTCAGATTAACACGCAAAGATCAGAACAGCTTATTTCAGGCGAAGATCATGGGGTCTTCGGATAATCCAGAAGCCAAAGATAAGCACCGTAACATTCTGTTGCTTGGTAAGTGGCGCGATTATCCAAATAATTACTATAATGCTTTTATCGCAGAGGATATAAACACTCATTGTTACAAATTTGTTAATTATAGGGAGTTGCGTTAATATGATTGATGTAATACAATTTTTGAGCGCTTATATTGACAACACTAACGCAGAGGGACTCGATGTCCCTCTTTTCGTTGAAAATAATCTACCGCATCTATTAGCAAATCATTCTTTTGCAGACTTTATCTATTCCGATACGCCAGAAGCAAAAAAAGCCGATGCACTTCTCTCTGCCTTCAAGGCAAAAAAGGAAGCTGAATATAATCGTTCGCATAAGAAGGGAACCATACCAAATTATTACAGGCTGTACTGTTCTTTTGCTAGCCCGTTGCACCTGCTTAGCGAACAAGATTACTATGTCTATTTTTCTGAATTTTGCGGCATGCCATTATCAGGATCTGAATATGGTCTTAACACAAGAGTTGTTAAAGCCATTCATTCCTTAATCGCTATAGGAGAATCAGCAAATAGTATTCTACTTTTTCTTAGTAAGCTCTGGGATGATTCGTCATCTTTATTTGTGCCAGAATCGGAATATACAAATGAAGATTCAGAAACAGCTTTTGCACACGTCAGAAGGGGTAAATACGCTGATGCCAAAAGGCAGATAATGCCTATCAAAAACAATATAATTGATGCCATTTGTGCCACCATGACAGATATGGAATACAACGATGTACCTCTTGAGAATGCAGCAGTACTACAATTATTTGCACCATCAGTAAAAAATAGTATAGCTGTAAAAGAACCCATTACAATAATAGAGCCTTCTCCATACTTTATAAAAAAGCTAAAAGGATACAATCCATTTCGTCATCGTCAAATAATATATGTCATACAAAATAATCTTCTCGCGACGATATACGCAAAGGTATTAAATCCTTCTTTTTTTTCCATTGTCAAAATGAATGATTTTGCAGACTCACTAACATCTATATATTCCTATCCCACAAATGTATTGATGTTTGGAACACACTTTACTGATATAGAACTTAAAACCGATTGTATAGAGGTTTGTTTGTCTCACATTAGCAGTATACATTCTCTTTACATACTTGATTCGGATTATTATATCCAGCAGAAGGCTTCTCCGATAAAACTCGCACTCACACAAACTATAATTAACAACATTTGGCTTTTCCCCGCTGGAATTACCCATGCAACAAAACCAGAAATGAAAATGCTGCTTCAATGTACATATGGATATATCAAGCAGGAAATCGACAATACTATCCTCACACAATATTCGCTCATTTCTAACAATAAAGAACAATATCTGCGTCCTTACTATTATCAAGCAGAGATTTCTTCAAAAGATTTCTTTTCAACCGATATCAAACTGCGTAGTGTCTATCATTCGAAGCTCTTTAAAGCATATGCTAAGTCCCCTATGACTCGTAACTCTGCCGAGCGCTTCGAATACTCTGCAGAAATATCTGTGCACTATACAGTTTCAGGTGACGGAACTGATTTGCATCCATACAGAGTATCTGCCTATGTGCGAGCGCCATATACAACGGGCACAAAACCTTCTATTATTGCAGAAACCAAAAGGTCAACCAAAAGAATCCCTCCATCCGAAATAGAATCCTGGATTGAAGATTCGTATTTAACATCCATGACAGTACGAACAGCAATAGCAAATATTTATCAGGTTTATTATCGTAGTAAATCAATAACTCTTAAAACTCTTGTCTTGTTTAATTACGAATGGGAAAGAACTCTACCGACCAAAGCCTTAAGTGATCTGGATTTTTTATGCCATTCCATATTAGGTGATATGTCTATCAGCCATATATCTTATGAAGATATTTCTGCGACTTTAGAAGCCGAGGATCAAAACATGCGTTTTCGTATGATTCTATTGTCGAATCTTTTCGATTTAGCAATAAAACAAGGATATAGCGATAGAAACCCAGTTAAAAGCGAACTCCGTGCGACTCAAAATGAGCATGAAGAATTATATCAGATACGTTCTAATTTAACGCTTAAAAACCTTACAGAGTCAAATTTCGTGCATGCGTACCAGTATCTTCTAAAAAGATGCCAGAAGGGTGACAAACCTTCTCTGGCTTCTATGATATGTTTACTTACCGGTTTAGATACAAACATTGTCTGTGCCCTAAAATGGAAAGATATATCAACCATCCACCTGTTTGACGATGAAGCTGTTTTCACACAGTTCTGCATTCAAAGGCAACTATGTAACGATGGAAGCGAACTAAAACCCTTTTCACGTAAGGAACAATATCGTAAGCTTCCATGCCCAGGTATTATTTCAGATCTTATTTTCCAAGAATACGAAAGAGCCAAATTTCTCCACTCTGGAATGCCGCAGGAATATATTAACGACAGTTTTATTTTTGCAGATGCGGCTTCTCTTAACAAGGTTCTGTCCCCTGTTAAGTTGCGTAAGGAAAATCGTAAGCTCATAAAAAAGCTCAATATTCCAGCTGAAATCATTCCTATACCGGATAATTCAAAAGGAACGATTGAAACTAACCTCGCTTATTACCCTGGGGATATATTTCGAACTAATTTCGATTACTACGCCCGTCACACAGGAAAGTTTGAACTGGGAGAGATAGAATACTTTTTAGGCCTTCAGCCATCAACAACATTTTCACGTAACTACTGTGATTATGCTAATGATTACGCACAGTTTATTCTCTTAACTAAGCTTGAACGGATAACTAAAAAGCTTTTCAATAAAGACAATTTCCATGCATGTAAAGAATACAAGTCTTTTGATGATAAGTATTCTATAGTTTCCACAGCGGATCCGCATGATTTATCATTTGTGGGAATAAGGTTATCTGTTTCCGATTGTTCAAAACTCTCTATAAAAGCAAGTTCTAAGCATGGTTACAGCATTCGCATACAAGAAATGGAGGTATCCGATGATAACTGAATCCTTCGATCTTAGCTTCCGTACTTTAACACCGGATAACAAGCTGAATTTCATTGGTGCTGTTGTCAGATACTTCGATGTATTCACAAATGAGTTTAATGATGAAACCAAAAACACATACATACGTGATTATAATAACAGGATTTTTCCAATGATAAATCCTGGAAAGCCTATCGATGAATATGACGAGAAATACATTCTTGGTCTTCTTGAGGCTATAAAAAAGGTAAATTCATATACGGACATGACCATCGTCTCGCGATACCACCACTTATTGATAGACCCCTGCGAAGAATACTACATGGATTTGTCTTACTCTTCAGCTGATGACCCTCTTTGGGGCGCTGCCTTCAAATTTCGCAAGTCATCCACAGATGAAGACATCGACTCCGCCCTTTTGAGAATACCAAAATCCTTAACATTACAACAAGAATATAGCGCAGCAAATATACTGCTCAATCCAACTGCTGAAGACGGCGCCTTAATAGGCTTAGCCACAATGCTATGTTGTGCAGCCCGTAATAACGAGGCAGCTGGTCTTAACTTTGGCGATATGTCCAAAATGATAAATCATCCTGAATATTATACGTTAAGGATCATACGTACAAGCGTAAGGGACAGTAATAAAAGAAAAGCCGGTGGCAAAACCCGAAATGCTTCACGGCGTCTTGTGCTTTTCAAGAGATTTGCAGATTTTATACTTGCAAGAAAAGAGTATCTCCTCTCTCTGATCAGTTTTCCATATACTGATGAGAACATGACTACACTTAACTCTATAGATGAACTTCCCATCGCATGCCGTGGAAATAATTATACTACTCCCTGCAGTGCCTCAGATTTAACACGTGCAGGAAGAGCTTTCCTGCGAGACATATTAAAGATGAGAGAACAGCAAATATCAGGGATATCTTATATGGTTCAGAATTCTGAATATGACGCTTCCGAAAAAGATCCAACAACATATCTTCTTCGCAGAAATTTTGCTACTCACTTATACACTCTCGGTTTCCCAACTGAATGGTGTCAATACTATATGGGGCATTTAATAGAAAATGACATCTTAAAAAGATCTGATTTCAACGATGAGGGTTTCTTATACCAAATGGCATTATTACTTGAAAAGCACCCATTAAATCAAACACTAAATTCAGATGATGAAATCAATATAGATGTCACTGGACCGTCGCAATATTATATATCTGTCGAAAACAAAGAGCTTGATGATCCCATCTCAGTTTTGATCAAATGTCCTCATGCTTCAGCTGAAGTTATGATTGGAAAATCCAACCGAGAACTACCTATGGAGATAGATATTACGAGTTTACACAAATACAACAAAAAGTTAATTTGACACTAGCACAAGTTATATCACTTCCATTTTTCAGCAATTTAGTTGTCAGGCTAATCACGTATTTAAAAGGAGTTTTGGGATATTTTTGGTTCAGTGTTGGGTCAAAAAGGCATAAAAAACCCCGGAAAGCCCATAAATAAAGGCTTTCCGGGGTTTTGCAATTATTCATACTCTACAGTAGCCGGCGGCTTGGGTGTAAAGTCGTAGAGGACGCGGTTGATGCCGGGGACCTCTGTGATGATGCGCTGAACGAGGTGGTCGATCAGCTCGTTAGGCAGGTGCTCAACTGTAACTTCCATGACATCGGTGGTGTTGATGGCACGGATGATGCAAGGCCAGTCAAAGGTGCGCTTGCCGTTCTTGACGCCGGTGGACTTGAAGTCCGGAACGACGGTGAAGTACTGCCATACTTTGCCCTCGAGGCCGTTCTTGGCGAACTCTTCGCGAAGGATCGCGTCGGATTCGCGGACTGCTTCGAGTCTGTCGCGGGTGATCGCGCCGGGGCAGCG